>ERZ773067.57-NODE-57-length-67772-cov-7.894310_pt1 | contig 67772 bp, 85 predicted proteins | sample MGYA00580622_ERZ773067 | MGnify/ENA primary metagenome ERZ773067 (study PRJEB29015, sample SAMEA2737998) | human oral metagenome | biome: human oral; feature: human-associated habitat; material: dental | place: China | collected 2113 ...
GTTTTTTAATGAAAGTTTATCAGTGCCATCCGTAGCCAATACGGACAATGCCCTATATTACTGACTACCCCTCCGCCTTCTCTCTACAAGAGGAAAAATCCTAACCCTTTGTGTATGGAGTATGCTAATACTTTAATAGACAACTCGGTAAAAGATAATTACAGTGTATTTGACCTTTATCGCGCTGTAGGCGGTAGTGAGGCGATGCAACGCTTTATAGACGAAAACCTAATAGCAGGCGACCGTGTGCACTACACCCGCGATGGGTATATAGAGCAAGGGGACTTACTATACGACGCCTTTATGAGCAATTATTTAAACTATAAAAAACAGTCTAAACTTTCATTAAAAAACTAATTTGAATTGAACACATCAGCCTTAGCTCAGTGGTTTATTAACAACTTTTCATTCACAACAGAACAAATAAAACAGTGGTTTACTTTTGATGCCCAACACCCGATGCTTTTTAATAGCAGCTTGTTTTTGGGGCTTTTCTTAGTATTCTACTGCGTGTATATCATCACTAAGAAATACGCCCATTTTCGCACCGTATATGTTACTCTGTTTTCGCTGTTTTTTTACTACAAGGCAGGAGGTAACTATTTTGTATTGCTTATCTTATCCTCGTTGATGGACTACTATTTTGCAGGGCGCATACACCGCAGTCAGCATCCTGCTACTCGCAAGTTATTCTTGGCCATAAGTATGGTGACTAACCTTGGGATATTAGGCTATTTCAAATACACCAACTTTTTAATAGATAGTTTTAATGCTGTACTACATAGTAATTTTGCTCTGCAAGATATCTTTTTACCAGTAGGTATTTCGTTCTATACTTTTCAGACGATGAGTTACACTATAGACGTATATCGCCGCGAGATTGAACCTGCTAAGTCTTTTTTGGATTTTGCTTTCTTCGTATGCTTTTTCCCTCAGTTAGTAGCAGGACCTATAGTGCGTGCTAAAGACTTTATTCCGCAGATTTACCAAAAGATACAGCTCACCAAAGAAGAAACTTCATTAGCTCTCTTCCTCATCATTGGAGGGTTGCTGAAGAAAGCTGTTATTTCTGACTATATATCGCTGAACTTTGTAGATAGGGTATTTGATGCGCCTAATAGCTACACCGCTATTGAAAACCTAATGGCTGTGTATGGCTATACATTGCAGATATACTGCGATTTCTCGGGCTATTCGGATATGGCAATAGGCTTAGCCCTTTTGATGGGCTTCACTCTACCTGTGAACTTCCGAACACCTTACCAATCAAAGAACATTACTGAGTTTTGGAGGCGTTGGCATATCTCGCTCTCTACTTGGTTAAAAGATTATTTGTATTTTTCGGTAGGAGGCAACCGCAAGGGTACTTTTTGGGGGTACTTCTTCCCTACTCTATTCTTTGGAGCGACCCTTGCGTGGGCTATAAACATACGCACGCATACAATGCTACCTTTGTACCTTACCTGTGGGGCAATAGCACTATTTGTTTTTGCTATTTTGGTATCAAAAGACCGGAAGAAATCAGTAAGAAGCCACTTCAACCAGATGACCACTATGCTATTAGGAGGACTTTGGCACGGAGCAAACCTACGCTTTATCATCTGGGGAGCACTACACGGCTTAGCATTAGCTATACACAAAACTTTTGCTGAGTACTTTCCTACTGCTACTAATGGCAAACGCAGCTTGATAAGCCGGATAACAAGTCCGCTCTTTCTACTGATTACCTTTCACTTTGTAGCTTTTTGTTGGATATTCTTCCGTTCGCGTGATTTTGATATTGCCTTGACTATCATTCACAATATAGGCGATCTCTCATTTAATTGGCAGCAATGGCACACCATTATTATGGGGTATAAAAATGTATTCCTACTGATGGCAATAGGCTATGTATGGCATTTCTTCCCACAAAATATGAACGAACAACTGAAGAATTTCTTCGGTAGTATGCCTATACTTTTTAAAGCTGTTATTATAGCACTTACTTTTTGGGTGGTATACGCTACTGCTTCGAGTGGTGCTCAGCCTTTTATCTATTTCCAATTCTAACTGTCTGTTATGAAACTCATTACTCTGCCTTCTATAGACTCTACCAATCGCTATTTGAAAGATTTGGTGCATAGCGAGGCAGTACTGCCTAATTACCTAACTGTATTTACCCCCGTGCAAACAGCAGGTGTAGGGCAATATGGTGCTAAGTGGCAAAGCGAACCCAATACAAACCTGACATTTAGTACTCTTTTTATACCTAAAAACTTAACTATAGAAAAGGCTTTTATACTGAATATGTTAGTACCATTGGCAGTGGTGAAGGTTCTAAAAGCACAAAATATAGCAGCAGAAATCAAAATTAAATGGCCTAATGATATTATTATTGAGCGCAAAAAAGTAGGTGGAATCCTCATAGAAAATATAGTACAAGGACAACAAATAATAGTAAAGAGTGTGATAGGAATAGGGCTAAATGTAAATCAACGTGATTTTAGCGGACTACCAAAAGCCTCATCATTAGCCAATATAACAGGAAGAGTATTTAAGGTAAAAAAGCTACTAAAAGAAGTGATGAACGCATTGGAAGAGATGTTGGAAGAGGTATCAGCTACGTCCTTTGAGCAGGTATATGAAGAGTACCAAGAGTATTTATTTCAAAGAGGAAAAGTATCAGCCTTTCGACCAAAAACGGGGAAAGATTTTATGGGAATTATCAGAGGAGTAACCTCTAATGGAGCTTTAATAGTAGCGACAGAAACAGAAGAAATAAAGCAATTCCAACTAAAAGAAGTAGAATTGCTTTATTGATTTGCTAATTAATAGTATCATATTCGATGATAAACACTTCTTCATCATCGTGTTTGAGGTAATATACCTCTCTACCTAATTTTTCCTTACCCTCTTCGGTATAGAGTTCTTGCAATTCCTTTTTATCTTTCTCTATTTCGCGAGATAAGAATTGCTTTTGTTTGTTGAGTTTTTCCATTTCTTTGCTCAACTCTCTATGGGTAAGCATTGAAGCACTATCAAAAAACAACATCCATATCGCAAAAACAGCTGATATGGCGAGATAAAGACGGCGGCCTTTTAATAGCGAGAGATATTCGAATACTTTTTTCATTACTATTGAAAGATACGATTATGTACTATAGTTTTGATAATATCAATGGCTACAGTATTACGTCTGTTGTTAGGAATAATAATATCTGCAAACTCTTTAGCAGGTTCTATAAACTCTAAATGCATTGGTTTGAGGGTAGTTTGATAGCGATTAAGCACTTCGTTTACATCGCGACCTCGCTCAGTAGTATCGCGCTTAATACGGCGAATAAGTCGCTCATCAGAATCAGCGTGTACAAATATTTTTATATCAAAAAGAGAGCGGATATCAGGATGCGAAAAGATGAGGATACCTTCTACAATTACCACTTTAGTAGGTTTTACTAACACCGTTTCTTTAGTACGATTATGCTCTACAAAAGAGTAAGTAGGACTCTGAATTGTTTCTCCTTCTTTTAGTTTTAGCAAGTGCTGCTTTAGTAGTTCAAAATCAATAGAATTCGGATGGTCAAAATTATTTTTAGTGCGCTCTTCAAAAGAAAGATGACTTAAATCTTTATAGTAAGAATCTTGCGAAATAACGGTTACTTCTTCGCCTGAAAGTTCTTTAATAATCTGATTTACAACGGTTGTCTTACCACAACCTGTACCTCCTGTAATTCCTATAATTAGCATTTTCATAAAATTTTCGGCAAATGTAAGAAAAAAACAGCAGCACACCAAAAATAAAAATCAGCAAACATTTTGATATTCTGCATAAAATCGCTACATTTGTCGCATCAATCTTAAAAAAGAACAAAAGATGAAAAAAATGATGCTTACAGTAGCCCTCTTTGTAGCTACTTTTTCAGCCGTTGAGGCTCAAAAAATCAATTTAGGGAAAGCGGTAAGCGCTGCTAGCAAAGGAGCGCAAGCCTTAGCTTTCAGCAATGAAGACGCTAAAAAACTATCGAAAGAATCGGTAGAATGGATGGACAAGCATAACCCTGTAACCGACAGTAAGAGTGCTTATACTAAACGTTTAAATCGCTTATTTGGCAAACACAAGAGCGAAGACGGTCTCGACCTAAACTATAAAGTATACCACGTAGTAGACATTAACGCTTTTGCTTGTGCTGATGGTAGCGTACGCGTATTTTCTTCATTAATGGACTTGATGACAGACGATGAGCTTTTGGCTATTATCGGACACGAAATTGGGCACGTAAAGAATGAAGACACTAAAGACGCTATTAAGTCAGCCTACCTACGTGCTGCAGCACAAGATGCCGCAGGAGCTGCCTCTGGAGTGGTAAGAGCCTTAAGCGATAGCGAACTCGGAGAAATGGCAAACGCTATGCTTGATGCTAAACACAGCAAAAAACAAGAGTCTCAAGCTGACGAGTATGCCTATAACTTTATGAAGAAACACGGGTATAATGTGGTAGCCGTTTACACTGCTTTTAAGAAAATGGCACTATTATCAGGAGGGGATAATCAAAGTAAATTCCAAAAAATGATGAGCTCACACCCTGATAGCGAAAAACGTGCTGAAGCAGCTAAAAAACGCGCTATCAAAGACGGTCTATGGAAAGACCCAGGAGAGGTAACCCTACCTACTACCCCTATAAAATAATCTCTTATTTTAGCTGTATTCATATCAAAGAATGAGAAAAAAACAACAAAAAACTCCCCGTACCCCTAAAAAAAAGAAATTTACCGTTGGACGCTTTTTAGCATTCATCTGTATTTTTACTATTTTGGCAGGTGTAGGGGGAGTTTTTTATCTTAGAAATTACTACCCTGGTATCTACCAGAAAATACTCAATCGAATATCATCAAGAAAGATAAACAGTGCTTACGAAAGCCAACGTATAGAGCGCATCCTCAGTCTCTATAAAGGCAAAGTATTTGGCTGCGACCTATCTCACTACCAAGAGCGTGAAGAGATAGAGTGGGACAGCCTATACATACAAAACAAGCAACTGAAATTCCCTATAAAATTCACTATCTTCAGAGCTACTATGGGCAATGAGGCTACTGACAAGAATTTTAACCATTTCTGGCAAGAGGCTAAAAGGCAAAATCTTATCAGAGGGGCTTATCATTACTACCGTCCTGATGAAGACCCTAAGCTACAAGCTGCCTCATATTTAAGAAATACTAATCTACAAAAAGGTGACTTTCTTCCTATCCTCGATGTAGAAAAACTGCCTAAACAAAAGTCTTTAGAGCAATTCATAGCTGACATACAGACTTGGATGGACATAGTAGAGAAAAAATACAAGCGAAAACCTATCTTATATACTTATATTAGTTTTTACGAGGACTATCTATATTACCATTTCAAAGAATATCCGTTATGGGTAGCTAACTATAACAATGTAGCGGTACCTACCTCTCTTTTCGACTGGAAGATGTGGCAATTCACCGAAAATGGTATTACTGCCGGAGCTAAGGTAAAGATAGATTTCAATGTATTTAATGGTGATGAAAATGACCTAAAAGAACTCTTAATAGACTAACTATGACCAAAAAAGAAATTCGCACCCTCTACAAACAAAAGCGCAGCGAACTAACTGCAGCAGAGCGCGACACTATGAGTATGCAGATAGCTAATCAGTTACTGCAATTGCCTATATGGCAGCACCATACCTACCACCTATTTTTATCAATAGAAAAATTGTGCGAAATTAATACCGAATACATTCTAGATATACTTTATGGCAAAGATAAACAGGTAGTAGTACCTAAAATGAACCCCGAAACGAAAACCCTCACAAGCATTGCTCTGACTGATGAAACCCTTTTGTGTACTAATCATTGGGGAATAGCAGAGCCTGAAAGCGGTACTATTATACCCCCTAATAAAATAGAAGTAGTATTCGTACCCCTCCTTGCTTACGACCTTTATGGTAACAGAATAGGCTACGGAGGCGGTTATTACGACCGCTTTTTAGCTGAATGCCCTGCTAATACACTAAAAATAGGACTCTCTTACTTCGCTCCTACTTCAGATTTCAGCAATGTATGTCATCTGAGTGACTTCCCTTTAGATCTAACCGTTACCCCTACTTCTGTTTATCAATTCACTAATTTGCTAATTTAAAATTAATTAGTACTTTTGCGCCTTCAATAATTTAAAAAAGTACTGATTAATGAAAAAAATCTTTATCACTATGTTATTAGGGGTTACTTCCCTAACTATAGGGGCGCAAGAGACTGCCCCTGCGCGTTATACCGCTCATAACAAAGGCAAATTCTTCTTCTTTTGGGGTGGCAACCGCGATTATTATACCAATTCAGATATTACTTTCTCTGGAAATGGTTATAACTTCACTATCAAAGACGTAGAGGCTGTAGACAAGCCTAAAGGTTGGCACATCGACTACATCAACCCACTACGTATGACGATCCCTCAAACTAACTTCCACATTGGTTATTACCTTAACGACCATTATACTATTTCAGCTGGTGTAGATCATATGAAGTATGTAATGAAAAATGACCAAACGGTGAAGATGAGCGGTTATATAAATGGTTCAGGCACTTCACACGATGGTATTTATAATAATGTGGACAAGGTACTTACTGAAGACTTCCTAACTTTTGAGCACACTGACGGACTAAACTATGTAGTAGTAGAAGGAGCGCGTATCGACGACATTTCTCGCCTATTTGGCATCCGCAATACTGACATTCTACAAGTAAATCTAACCGAAGGAATTGGTTTTGGTGCGGTATATCCAAAATCAAACACCAAACTAATGAACAAAGAACGCTATGACGAGTTTCACATCGCAGGGGTAGGAGTAAATGCCAAAGCTGGCTTACACCTTACCTTCCTAAAGTACTTCTTGATAGTAGGCGAGCTAAAAGGGGGCTATATCAATATGTATGATGTACGCACTACTTACGACATAGCCGACAAAGCTAAACACGATTTCTTCTTCTTTGAAACTGTATTAGGTATAGGAGGTACATTTAGATTCTAAACCTTATAATTCCTAATAAAACAAAAAGCCGTCTGAGATTTGTAATCTCAGACGGCTTTTTGTTTATCATCTATTTCTCTAAGCGTAAAACAGTTGCGTAATCACCGAGTTAGTAAGGATAATTACAATACTTGTCCAAACGAATGACACTGTACTAGCTTTTCCGACGTCGAGAGCGCCTCCTTTCATATAATAACCGTGATAAGAAGGTATCGTTGCTAAGAAAAACGCAAAAACTACTGTCTTAGTAAAAGCATATACCATACTATAGGGCTTAAAATCGTATTGTACCCCTTGTATAAACTCACTCGAGGTAGTATAACCGCTCATCACTGCCGAAGCCCAGCCCCCTAATACCCCTAAATACATACCCATAGCAATAAGAAAAGGCATTAGCATCAGAGCAACTATTTTAGGGAATACCAAGTAGTTTACCGAGTTAACCCCCATAATATCAAGCGCATCTATCTGCTCCGTTACCCGCATCGTACCTATGCTAGAGGTGATAAACGAACCTACCTTACCTGCCAAAATAATAGCCGTAAAAGTAGGAGCAAACTCAAGCACGATAGACTGACGGGTAGCAAAACCTATCAGGTATTTAGGAATAAAAGGACTGTCAATATTCAGAGCCGTCTGTACTGCCACTACTCCCCCTACAAAGAAAGAAATAAAAGCCACAATACCGATAGAACCAAATATCAAGTCATCAATCTCGCGCAAAATTAAGTCTTTGGTGATAGACCAACGCGTACGTTTGCGAAAGATGTCGTAGAGCATTATAAAATAACCTCCTATAGCAGCTATGTGTTTCATACGTATTTTTTAAATAGCGTTTAATTAGTGTTTAAAATGTCTTATTCCGGTAAAGACCATTCCCATTTGGTGAGCATCGCAGTAGTCTATGCTCGCTTGGTCTTTGATAGAACCACCGGGTTGTATTACCGAGCGAATACCTTCATTTTGAGCGATTTCTACACAGTCAGGGAAAGGAAAGAAAGCATCACTTGCCATTACAGCATCATTCAGGTCAAACTTAAATTCTTTAGCTTTTTCAATAGCCTGTTTAAGCGCATCTACCCTACTGGTTTGCCCCGTACCACTGGCTATCAACTGTTTGTTTTTAGCCAATACAATAGTGTTAGACTTAGTATTTTTGCATATCTTAGAAGCAAAGAAAAGATCTTCTAACACCTCAGCCGAAGGTTTAACCGCTGTAACGTACTGCACATCTGCAAGACTATCTGTTTTAAGGTCTTTATCCTGAGCCAAATAACCATTTAGGCAAGAGCGTACGCTGGTAGTAGGCAACTGACTTTTCTTTTGTACCAAAATAATCCTGTTCTTCTTTTGTTCAAGAATTTTCAAAGCCTCATCGCTGTATGAAGGGGCGATAATCACCTCGAAGAAAAGACTGTGGATAGCTTCAGCAGTAGCCGAATCAATCTTAGTATTAGCGATTAATATACCTCCAAAAGCCGACACTGGGTCTCCTGCCAAAGCATCTTTATAGGCTTCACAAATAGTTTTGCGAGTAGCCACCCCACAAGCATTGTTGTGTTTAAGGATAGCAAAAGTAGGGTCGTCATTAGCAAATTCAGCCATTAAGTTTACGGCAGCATCCACATCTAAAAGATTGTTATACGAAAGCTCTTTGCCGTGTAGTTTATCAAAAAGAGCCTCAAAATCACCATAAAAACGACCTTTTTGATGAGGGTTTTCACCATAGCGCAATACCTCTCCTTTAAGTTCGTTTATTGCTAAAGTAGGTATTTCTTCTGTTTGATTGAAGTAGTTAAAGATAGCCGTATCGTAGTGCGAAGATACTCTAAAGGCTTGAGCAGCAAAGTGTTTGCGTTGCTGTAAAGTAGTGCTGCCGTGTTGCTCATCTAAAATGTGCAATAGGTCAGCGTATTGGTCTACCGAAGCCACACATAGCACATCTTTAAAGTTTTTAGCAGCAGCGCGGATAAGCGAGATGCCTCCTATATCTATTTTTTCAATAATATCTTCATCAGATGCCCCACTGGCTACTGTTTTTTCAAAAGGATACAAATCAACAATTACAATATCAATTTGAGGGATAGAGTATTGTTTCATTTCGGCAATGTCCTGTGCATTGTCTTGGCGGTTAAGAATCCCACCGAAAATTTTAGGGTGCAAAGTCTTCACCCTTCCGCCAAAAATAGACGGATAATCGGTAATAGTTTCTACCGGAATCACCTCTACACCTAGTTTTTTAATAAAGGTCTCAGTCCCTCCTGTTGAGTAGATAGTGATGCCTAAAGTTTTCATTCTGTGAATGATAGGTTCTAATCCTGTTTTATCGAAAACAGAAATCAATGCAGATTTTGCTTGCTTTGCAGTGCTCATTTGAAAAAAAATGTTTGTATTTTGGCTACAAAGGTAGTAATTTAATAACAACTGACAAATGATAAAAGCAGAAATTTTTTCTGTAGCCACCTACCCTATACGAACCATATAGGAACGATACAGGAAGAGCGAAGGATAGGCGAACAATTAGCGAAAAATAAACGACTAATAATCGTCTTCAAAGTAGAAAAATTTACTACCTCTATAGTAAGCTCATATTAATAATTTTATTATTGACTGATTAGCTATTTAGCAAATTAGTTGTATATTTGCAAAAAAACCAGAAAACTAACTATGCTTATCTATTTACAATTATTAAAAGAGAGTTTCAATTTTGCTATCAAATCGCTGCGAGACAACAAACTCCGTACTTTCCTATCACTCTTAGGCGTTACGGTGGGTATCTTCTCTATTATCTCAGTTTTAGCAGCGGTCGATTCGCTAAACCGCAGTATCCAAGAAAACCTTGCTGGCTTAGATAAGAATATGATTAACATCTCTAAATTTTCTTTTGCCCCTACCGACGTACCTCGCTGGCAACGACTCAATTTTCCACAGATTTCTTACCAAGATTTCGAGTTTATGAAGCGCGAAATACCAAATACCGAAGCAGTGGTTTTTGAACTATACGGAGTGAATTCGCCTATAAAATACAACGGAAAAACAATGCCTTCTACCACCATACAGGCTACCTCTGCAGGCGTGGAGCAAATTAGTGATATACGGATAGAAAAAGGCAGGCTTTACACTGAAGCTGAAGCCAATGCAGGAGCCGCGGTGGTGATATTGGGGCATAATCTTGCTGAACAGCTCTTTGGCGAAGAAGACCCTATTGATAAAGAGGTGCGCATTTTTGGCAGACGACTAAACGTTATCGGAGTGCTCAAAAAATACGGTGAAGGACTGGGCGGCGGGCCTGACGACAATGCCTTTGCCCCTGCTAACTTTATAAGAGGATTTATGAATACTGGACCTCAAGGATTGCCTACTGGGGTAGTGCTAAAGCCTAAAAAAGGAGTCGATATGGCTGAATTTGAAGCCGTATTGCGCCAAAAGTTTCGCACTTATCGCGGACTAAAACCTGATGATATCGATAACTTTTTCATCAATAAAATGTCTTCATTTACTGAGATGATTGACGAAACTATCAGTATGATGAACCTTGTGGGCTGGATTGTCGGGGGCTTCTCTATTTTGGTAGGGGGCTTTGGCATCGCCAATATAATGTTCGTCAGCGTAAAAGAGCGCACCAGCTTGATAGGGGTACAAAAGTCATTAGGAGCTAAAAACCAGTTTATTCTTTTCCAATTTTTGTTTGAAGCAGTACTTTTAGCGATTATTGGCGGTCTATTCGGACTTATTTTTGTATGGCTGACCACCTTTGCGGTCAATGCCGCTACTGACGATTTTAACTTTGTGTTATCGCTAAAGAATGTCGTTATAGGCTTAGGCATCTCATTTGTGGTAGGCTTGCTTTCAGGCATCATTCCAGCCTCGTCTGCTGCCAACCTCAATCCGGTAGAGGCTATCAGAGCAGGGCAATAATCATTCACCATTCATACTTCTTAAAATGAACACATACGCTCTTATTGGCAAAAATATCGACTATTCTTTCTCTCGACAGTATTTTACTGAAAAGTTCAAACGCGAGGGTATTGCTGATTGTCAGTATATCAATTTCGACATACAATCGCTTGATGAGCTGCCTGCTCTCTTAGCTTCAACCCCTAATGTAAGGGGTATGAATGTTACCATTCCTTACAAACGCGACATTAAGCAGTTGCTCTCTGCTGTTGATACTACTGCCCACCAGATAGGAGCTGTAAATACTATCAAGGTTACCCCCATCGGACTCATAGGCTACAACACTGATTATTACGGGTTTGCAGAGTCATTACGCCCTCTTTTGCGCCCTCAGCATACTCACGCCCTTATCTTAGGCACAGGGGGAGCTTCGAGTGCAGTAGCTTACGCCCTCAGTCAGTTGGGTATAAGCTACCGTTTTGTATCGCGCACCCCTGCCATAGGTCAGTTTGCTTATACCGACCTTACCCGCTCGCTATTGCAAAAATACCTACTCATTATCAACTGCACTCCTTTGGGCACCTTCCCTAACATTAGCGACTGTCCCCCTCTACCCTACCAGCACCTCAGCTCTTCACATTTGCTGTACGACCTTATTTACAATCCTGCTGAAACCACTTTCTTAGCCAAAGGAAAAAAGCAAGGCGCCACCACCTGCAATGGGCAGCGTATGTTAGAGCTACAAGCCGAAAAAGCGTGGCAGATTTGGCAACAAGAAGCAGACAATTAATTCTCCTCAAAATAAAATACAACAAATGAAACATCTTTTTATAACACTCAGCTTACTGTGCATAAATACCCTTTTGGGGCAGGAACTCATCGGGAAAGATTGGAAGATAGACAGCTTTTTAGCACAACACCCTGAGGTTACCGATGTATATTTCTTAACGGACTCTGAAATGAAAAGATACCGAGTAGGGCGCGACAGTATCCCCCTAAACCTCGATACAGATTCGGGTACTTACTACTTACACAAAATATCTAAAAACGAGATACATCTTATAAAAAGCACAGGCAAGCGTTCTACGGACAAACAGCGAGCAAAAGACGCCAAAGCCTTAGCCCACTTCTATAAGCATTTTGGGCTTGGAAGTCATTCCCCTAATCCCTCTTTTAGTCTAAAAAGTGAGGTGCCAAAAGAGGAACGCATCGGCAAATTTGCGCGCAAGTACTTTCACCTAACGGACTACACTATCCTCAAAGGTTTTTCTGATAACTTCACTACTTACTACTTAGTTAAAGACCTCAAAACCAACACAAAATACTACCTACGCGAAGAGTACTTCAACGGAAAAGTAACGCTGTATTATTACACTGAAAAGGATATAAAGAAGAAAAGGTAATTAATACTTGAAATAACAATGCAAACTATTTATTTAAAGTCTCCTATGAAAGAAGAATTCAAAAAATATATAAAAAAAGAAGAGTATAATCCTGATATTAATAAAACAGAAATCTGGATTGGAGATTTCTCAAATGATCCTACGATTGATCCAATAAATATTATATGTAAGATAATACCTCATTTTCAAAATCAAAATAATAAAATTATTATAGATGATTATTTACAATATAATAATGAAAAAAAATGGAAAAAACCTTTAAAATTTAAGTATATAACTTTCAATAGAGATGTACAATTTATATTTAACTCATTTGATTATAACGTTAAATTTATTAATTGTATTTTTATGAAAAATGTACTTTTTGGGAGTTGTCATTTTGAGGAAAATGTTGAATTTGCTGGTTGTGTTTTTTCACAAAATACAGATTTTACCTGCTCAGTTTTTAATCAAAAGTCTAATTTTTTAAGTACAAAATTTGAAGGTTTGAAGAATGATTTTAGTAAAATTCATTTTAATAAAGACACTTCTTTTGAAAATATTAAAGTAAAATCAGATATAAACTTTTCAGATTCAATATTTGAAGAGAATGTTTATTTTAAAGGAGCAATTTTAGGTGGAGAAGCTAACTTTTCTGAAGTAAAGTTTAAAACTAATCAAAAAGACATTAATGCTTTAGAAAATATTAATAAAAAACAAAAAGAAGAGATTGATTTTTCAATAGTTGAATTTGAAACCGTTATATTTAAAGATGCTATTTTTAGGGAAAATGTAAGATTCCACAAAAGTATATTTAAGAATACTGCGAATTTTACAAATACTAAATTCAGTAAATTAGTAGATTTTTATTGTGCTCATTTTTATAAACCTCAACAATTTTATCTTACAGATTTTCTAGATAGAGCAATCTTTTCAAATATAGAATTTGACGAAGAGGTACAATTTCTACATTGCAGGGTTGATAGTAACTCATACATAAGGTTTGAAAGTGCTACATTCAAAAAAAGTTTAGATATTTCACGTAGCAACTTTAATGATAAAGCTAATTTTTGGAATATTGAGTTAGAAGAGGGAGATGCTTTTACGTCTTCAGAATATCAAAACGATTTTCTCGAAGAAGCAGAAACTGAATCAACTAAAAACACTCCTACTATATATAAAAAGATACGTGAAACTTATCGTATTATTAAAAGCAATTTTTACTCTCAAAATAATAGAATAGAAGCCTTAAAGTTTTCAAAAAGAGAAATATTAGTTTATGAAAAAGAACTAAAATCTTTATCAACAGATAAAATACTATTATTAGCTAATAAATTTTCAAATAACTATGGCACTAATTGGGTCAAAGGGCTATTATTTACTATGCTAAGTGGTTTTATTACTTATTCAACAATTTTATATATTGAAGAAAAAGTTAATAGTACATATAGCATTTTATTAATCTGTTTTTTATTTGTTGTAATAATGAGCAAAACAGAAAATATAAAAGAGATACAACAGAAAGTCTCTTTTGTATTTTTCTGCTGCTTATATGTAACTATCCTTTGTTTTTGTAATACTCCTTTTGCTATAAATTGGGAATTATTTATTGAGCACTACCTAAAGGTACTAAACGTTATTGATTTAAAACCTTTTGAAAAAGAAGAAAATAGCATTTTTAATTTATCAGGTTTATCATACCTATTCCTTTTTATAGGTCGTATATTTATAGGTTATGGTTATTACCAAACCATTCAAGCATTCCGAAAATTTGGTAAATCGTAAATTATTTACTATCTTTGTCCCTACAATTAAGTGCTAACAATTTTAAAACAATTATATTCAATGGAAACACTTACTTCCCCTGTAGGACTGATTGTTATTTTAGCTATCGTCCTTTTCGTTACTATCTCGTCATTAGTGGCGCGCTACAAACGTTGTCCTTCTGACAAAATCCTTGTTATTTATGGTAAAACAGGGGGTACTTCTGCTAAATGTATTCATGGTGGGGGTGCCTTCGTATGGCCTGTTATTCAAGACTTTGCCTACTTAGACCTGCGTCCGCTATCTATCGAAGCAAACCTTACTAACGCCCTAAGCCGTCAGAACATTCGCGTAGACGTGCCTTGCCGCTTTACCATAGCTATTTCTACCGAAGCTGAAAATATGAATGCAGCTGCTGAGCGCCTTTTGGGTATCTCACCTGAGCAGATACAAGAGCTGGCTAAGGATATTCTATTCGGTCAGTTGCGTTTGGTAATCGCTACGATGACCATTGAGGAAATCAACTCAGACCGCGATAAATTCCTCGAAAACATCTCTAAAAACGTCGATAGCGAGCTTAAAAAAATTGGTTTGAAACTCATCAACGTAAATGTAACCGATATTAAAGATGAGTCAGGCTATATAGAAGCGCTTGGTAAAGAAGCAGCAGCCAAAGCGATAAACGAAGCCAAGATAAGTGTGGCTGAACAAGAGAAAATAGGGGAAACCGGTAAAGCACTTGCTGACCGTGAGAAAGACACCCAAATAGCTGAAACACACCGTGATAGAGATGTAAAGATAGCTATTACACAAAAAGATAAAGAGATTAGCATAGCCGAAGCTAAGAAAGACGAAACGGTGGGTATTGCTGAAGCTAAGAAATTTGAGTCTATTGGTAAAGCCGAAGCCGATCGCGATAGCCGTATCAAGATTTCTGAAGCCAATGCGGTAGCCATCAAAGGGGAAAACGAGGCGAAAATAGCCATCGCTAACTCTGAAGCCCTACGCCGCGAAAAAGAAGCTGAATCATTGCGTATAGCTATTTCAGCAGAAAAAGTACAACAAGCAAAAGCCCTCGAAGAAGCGTATTCTGCTGAACAAAAAGCCGAATCAGCTCGTTCTGAACGCGAACGTGCTACCCAAGTGGCTAACATCATCGTACCTGCTGAAATTGATAAGCAACGTGCTATTATCGAGGCGCAAGCTGAAGCAGAACGCCTCCGCGAGAAAGCTAAAGGAGAAGCAGATGCTATCTATGCCAAAATGGAAGCTGAGGCGAAAGGTTTGTTCCAAATCCTCACCAAGCAAGCCGAAGGGTACAAAGATGTAGTGGGGGCTGCTGGTGGCGATCCTACCAAGGCATTCCAACTACTCCTTATCGAAAAACTGCCTGAATTGGTTAAAACACAAGTGGAAGCTGTTAAGAACATTAAGATTGACAAAATCACCGTTTGGGATTCTGGCAAAGGCGAAGACGGCAACAACTCTACCGCTAATTTCGTATCAGGAATGATGAAAACTGTACCTCCGCTCAACGATCTTTTCAATATGGCTGGTTTAAACCTCCCTACTTACCTTGCCAAAGACGGTAATGCAAATAACAAATTGTCAGAGGCAAATGAAAATACCAAAGACGAAGTACAAAAATCATAAAACAAATAACTAACAACTGACTTTGGCAAAGTTTGATACTTTGCCAAAGTCTTTTTTTTACTAACAGCTAATGAAACACCTTATTACCTATCTTTTATTGTTTAGTTCAGCACTTATGCTGGCACAAAAGCCTCAATTTACTAATGCTAAACTTGATGCTGCAACTGTATATTTTAATGCGGCTGAACTTACTCACAGTCTAAGTGCCAACCTCAGCAAAGGAACTAATGAAATAGTTGTAAAAAATGTAGCTAACAATCTAAATGAAAGTACACTCCGTATTTTAGCTCCAAAGAATGTAACAGTACTTTCAGCCCAGTTTACTACTGATAACTATACTGACAACTTACAACCTAAAAACAAGCAAATAAAGGACAGTATAGCATTGCTCAGCAGTCAAATAGACAAACTAAACAACCAAATAACAGCAGAAAAGCAGATAATAGAGTTTATCAAGGAAAATAAAAAGGTTTTAGGAAGCAATACGTCTCTAAATGTAGCTGAATACACTAAGTTTATCAACTATTCTAAGGAAGAGTTAATATCTTCGCTTGATAGAGTAGATGTTTATACCGAAAAACAAAACAAATTACGCACACTTCAATACAAATTAGAGCAGCGTCTGAAAGGAGAAGTGAGCAAGGAAGAAACTCTTTCTAATGGCAAAATTGTATTGCAAGTAATGAGCGAAATACCTCAAAAAGCTGATTTTGTAGTTAGCTACATCACACCAAATGCCACTTGGACTCCTTTTTATGATCTTCGTGCAGAGAATATCAACAGTCCGTTAAACTTAGCGTACAAAGCCCAAATAAGACAGAATACAGGGGTGGACTGGAAACATATCAAGCTGAGCTTATCGAGTGGCAACCCTAATGAGCAGAACGAAATTACCTTATTGCATGCTTGGTATCTTCGTTTTGGCAGTCGTTATACTGAACGGCAAACGGCTTATATTGCTAATTCTCTTTCTTATAAAAAAGCCGTTAAAGATACTGAAAAGAATGTAATGAATGAGGTTAGTATGGATAGATATACTGAAGTAAATGAAAATCAGCTCAACACCTCATTTGATATAAATACGCCTTATGATATTCTTTCAAATGGCAAAGAACATAGCGTATCACTTAAAGAGCTCAAGATTAAAGCTAAATACGAGTATTATGCAGCCCCACGTGTAGATAATGGCATATATTTGATAGCCTTAGTCGATGATTATTCGCAGTACAATCTCCTTGCCGGTGAAGCGAATATCATCTTTGAAGATATGTATGTAGGTAAAACGATGATTAATCCACATCAGACTACCGAGAGTATGCAGCTAACGATGGGTAATGACAAGAAGATAAGTGTAAAACGCGAAAAGGTAGTTGATAAGTCTGAAACTAAGTTCATTTCGAGCAATAAAGAGCAGACTTTTACGTACGAAATAACAGTAAAGAACAACAAAAAAGAGGCTATCGACCTAAAACTAAAAGATCAATACCCTCTTAGCTCTGATGATAAAATACAAATAGAGCTTTTAGAGTCATCAAAAGCAGAAATCAACACAGAAACAGGTATTCTTACATGGAATACAAACTTAAAAGCTGGTGAAAGTAAGAAGTTCCGCATCAGTTATAAGGTAAAATATCCTAAGAATGAAATAATAAGTAATTTGTAGATATTAAATCGTTTGTGATTAGTCATAAAAAAAGCAGTTGGATATTTTCCAACTGCTTTTTTTAATACCAATAGCCAAAGGCTATGTACTAATAAAGTCCTTCTACAGACCAGTAGCGTTCGCCAGTATCATAGTTTACGGTTAGGATACGAGCGTTAGGATGTTTTTCAAGCACTTTGGCTACTGCTGCCAAGGCTGCCCCTGTAGAAATACCTGCCAAAATACCTTCTTGTTTAGCAAGACGGCGTGCATAGTCATATGCTTCTTCTTTTGAGATGGCAATAACTTCATCTACTACCGCAGGATTATAGTTATCAGGTATAAAGCCTGTACCTAAGCCTTGCAAGGCGTGAGGACCTGGTTTACCACCACTTAGCACCGCTGATTGGTCAGGTTCTACAGCTACTGTTTTGAGGTTAGGGAAGTGCTGCTTAAGTACTTTTGATATTCCAGAGATGTGACCTCCAGTACCTACTCCTGTTACAAAATAGTCAAACCCTTCAGGGAATGATTGTAAGATTTCTTGTGCTGTTGTAGCCTCGTGTACCGCAGGATTTGCAGGATTTTGGAACTGCTGAGGCACCCAATAGTTAGGGTGTTCAGCTGCAAGCTCAAGTGCTTTAGCTACTGCTCCGCCAGTTCCTTTTTCTTTAGGAGTAAGCACCACTTCAGCTCCGTAAGCAGCCACTAATCTACGGCGTTCTATACTCATCGATTCTGGCATTACTACTATTAGCTTATAGCCTTTTACAGCTGCTACAAGTGCCAATCCCACCCCTGTATTGCCTGAGGTAGGCTCAACTATTACAGTATCTTTTTTAAGGATACCTTTAGCTTCAGCATCTTCTATCATTGCGAGCGCAATACGGTCTTTGATACTACCACCGGGGTTCAAACGCTCCAATTTAATAAATACGTTGGCTTTTTCGCCAAACAATCTGTTGATTTTCACTTCGGGTGTATGCCCGATAAGTTCTAAAACATTTTTGTACGCCATTATATAAAATATTAAAATTATTAAATCACAAAATTAATTGGTTCTTCATACACTTCATTGTCTTTCACTATTATCTGTCCTTTATGAAAAACCTTAGTAAAAGGCTCTATACTGCTGGTTAGCCATACATTACCCCCTATAATGCTATCGTGCCCTATAACAGTTTCGCCACCCAAGATAGTAGCCCCTGAGTAAATCACCACATTGTTGCCTATAGTAGGGTGACGCTTAGTGTGTGCTTTCTCTACCGATACTGAAAGTGCCCCTAAGGTTACACTTTGATATATCTTTACATAGTCACCTATTACAGTTGTTTCTCCTATTACGGTACCTGTACCGTGGTCTATCATAAAAGGTACTCCTATCTGTGCTCCAGGGTGAATATCAATTCCTGTTTTGCTATGAGCATATTCAGTAAGTATACGTGGCAAAAGTGGTATATGTCGTTGCCATAGTTCGTGAGCAATGCGGTACACCATTATAGCAAAGAAACCAGGATAAGTAATTTGCACCTCGCGTAGCGAAGCTGCTGCAGGGTCGCTTTCTATAAAATACTGAGCATCTTCTTTAAGTTTATTATATATATCAGGCAAAATACAGTCGTAATAATCACCCCCTTGCTGCTTTTGATATTCTTCCACTATAAAATCATCTACTATAGTAATAAAATCGTATTTCAAGTTGTGATAGCGTGCCTCTATATTAGCCTTAGATAAACAAGTTCGTTCATCTATCAAAAACAAGAATTGAAATAGTTCTTCTACAAAAGTAGTAATATTCTGTTTGCTCACGTGATGTTGGAGCGTTTGGCTTTCTTTATAGAGAGCTTCTATAAAACTATCAGCACAATTCACTTTTGTCATATCTAAAAAAATAAACCCCACTAACTTTTAAAGCAGTGGGGTATGTTAATAATTCTTATAAAAATATCACTATTTCTAAGAAATGACCAACAAGGCACTGCCTTTTTGTAGGGTGCAACACATCGTCATCATCATATAAATAGCTAATTTCATTTTTGTTCTTTATTCTATTTAACGTTGCAAAGGTAAGAATAATTTTCTAATATACAAATAAAAGTAAAAAAAATATTTATTTTATTTTATAAAAGAAAGAATAGTCTCTAAACGACGTAGAGTTTCTTCTTTGCCAATAAGTTCTATAATATCAAACACGTGAGGGCCTTTTAGTTCACCTACCAATGCTAATCGCAGAGGAGGCATCACTTGTCCAAAACCTAACTGTTTGGTTTCCATATAGTTTTTAACAGCTTCTTCTAAAGCTACAGAACTAAAGTCTGAGGTGTTTTGCAACACTTCTATAACCTCTCTCACTATGGTTGAGGTGTTTTCTTTCCATTGTTTCTTCACAGCCTTTTCATCATATTTTTTTGGAGCTTCAAAGAAAAATTTACTAAGCTCCCAGAAATCTGCCACAAAAGTAGCACGCTCTTTAATGAGAGAAACTATCTTTTCTACTTTAGTAAGAGCTACTTCTATGCCTTTAGCTATTAATTCCTTCTGAAAAGCTACTGCTAATTCAGCATCAGATTTCTTTTGTAGATATTGGTGATTAAACCATTTTATTTTCTCAGGATCGAAGCGAGCTCCTGCCTTATGTACTTTCTCTAAATCAAACAGCTGTATGAGTTCATCCATACTAAAAATCTCTTCGTCATTCCCTGGATTCCATCCTAGAAGTGCTAAGAAATTAATGAGAGCTTCAGGAAAATAGCCTTCTCCACTAAAACCTTTTAGTGTTTCGCCATTTTCTGTCCAATCCATTGGAAAAACAGGGAAACCGAGTTTAATACCATCACGCTTGCTCAACTTACCATTACCTACAGGCTTAAGAATAAGAGGTAAATGAGCAAAAGCAGGAGCTTGCCAACCAAAAGCACGGTATAACAATAAGTGTAATGGCATAGAGGGTAACCATTCTTCTCCTCTTATGACGTGGGTAATTTCCATTAGGTGATCGTCTACTATATTAGCTAAGTGGTAAGTAGGCATACCATCACTTTTAAAGAGTACCTTATCATCTAAAGTGCTAGTATCTATCGTCACTTCGCCACGTATCATATCAATCATTTTAAGTATCTCTTTTTCAGGCATCTTAAAACGAACTACATAAGAATCGCCTCGTGTTAATCGTTGTTGTACCTCTTCAGAAGTTAGTGACAACGAGTTTTCTAAAGTATTACGAGTAGCCCAATTATATATAAAAGTATCTCCTTTTTCTTCACATTCTTGACGTGCTTTCTCAAGGGCTTCAGCAGTATCAAAAGCATAGTACGCCCAACCATTATTTATCAGGGTATCAGCGTATTGTTTATATAGAGGCTTACGCTCACTTTGGCGGTAAGGAGCGTGTTTTCCTTCTTTTCCTACTCCTTCATCATAAGTAAGTCCTAACCAGTTCAGCGAATTAATAATATATTGTTCAGCCCCCTCTACATACCTATTTTGGTCGGTATCTTCTATTCGAAGCAAGAAATCACCACCGTGTTTTTTAGCAAATAAATAATTAAACAGAGCCGTACGTACGCCTCCAATATGCAATGCCCCTGTAGGACTTGGGGCAAACCTTACTCTAACCATTTTTTCTATAATAATTTTAAATCTTTAATCACTCTAAAAGCTACATTTACGTGTTCTTCTGGCATCACTATTGTAAATTCATTAGTCGTAGAAATTACCTCATTTAAAGTAACACCCTCCCATGCTAAACGCTGAAAAATGAAGTAATAAATACCTGGCACAGACACATTTTCTTCAGGCAACTTCACACTTATTGACCCCAATTCAGGAAATTTGTACAAACAGCGTTCTTTTCTAAAAATATCTTCTACCAACTTTTCCATCGTATTACTGATAATAAGGCTGGTTTCGTTTATCCCACGTGTAGTAGCATAAAATATTTCTCTATCTTGCATTCTGCTCATTAGCTCTGCTTGGCAGTTCATTAGGGTTTGCGAAGCTAAATAAGTGTAGTCTGTTAGATTTGAACGCACAGTTATATCACCTATATTCTTGAGCACCTTCACAATACGATGGGTAGACCTAAACTCCATATCTACTGATAATCGCTTAAGTGCCATCACTATAGCACCATTTCGTACCTCGCGATTACTATTTTCTTCTTGAATCTCCTTCCGAATAATTCGTGCCAACGAAGTAAGGTTAATAATACCCTGCGAAAGGGCTGTCTGCAAGAATGGTTTGGTTTTAATATAATGCTCTACTGAAGCTGCCACGGTTTTCATAATAGTCTGATTTATAAAATTGTTACAAAGGTATCAAAAAAAATCTATTTAGCAAACAAGGAAGAATTTTTGTGTCTATTTTAACACTTTTCAAAAAGGATAAAAAGCATCCTCTATATAATTAATATTGTATTCTACGCTATTTTTTACTATCGAAATAATATCAAACTGTACCTCTACATCTAAATCTTTTCGTCGTACATAATAGTTAGCTGATTTGACCAATAGGTCTATTTTTCGTTGATCTACAAACGATTCAGGCTCACCGTATGCGGTTGAACTACGGGTCTTTACCTCTACAATGTGCAAAATATTACCTTTTTGTGAGATAATATCAATCTCTGCGTGACCATACCTAAAGTTACACTCCAAGATAGTATGCCCTTCTTTTATTAGAAAATCTACAGCTTCTCTCTCACCTTCTTTGCCAAAATCATTATGCGCTGCCATTGTCTTTATCTAAGATATAAATTAATCTATTACTACTATTACAAAACGATAATCAAAAGGGTTGAAGTCTGATACTAACTCAGAAATAAGTGTTTTACCTTTAAGAAGATAAAAATCACTAAAGTTAGAAAAGCGTTCTTGCAATATTCCATTTGGAAAAAGTTCGGTTTGTAAATGAATAACACGCTCTAATTCCTCTGAGAACTTGCGTTTTTGAGCCTTTAAAAGTCTTTTTTCAAGCTTATCTAAACCTTTTAGTTGCCGTACTTCTTGTGCTTTTACTGCATTTTCAAAGGTGATATCTGTTTTTTTTGCCAACAGGTGCAAATCTGCAAATTGCTGAAGTAAAACAGCTTTTTGAGCAGAAAAATCTATAGGAAACTCACTTAGCTGCTGTACCTTTAGATTCTTTAAATCCTCTGGTTTTAAAAATAAATCAACAGGATGAAGTTTTAGTTTTTCTATTCTCTCATACTGCCTTTTTGAAACTAACATAGCTGAGTTACGCAGCATCAACATAGGAAAAGGCACTTTTTGCTTATTGAAAAATCGTTTTAACTCTAACCAATACGCTATTTCTCCGCCTCCTCCGATATAAGCCAAATTAGGTAGTATTACCTCCTGATACAAAGGGCGCAATATCACATTAGGAGAAAAACGTTCAGGGTAACTATTCAACTCTTCTAAAATAGAGGCTTCAGTAAATTTTATATCAGTATTTAACACTTCAAAGCCTTCAGTGGTACGCACTATCCTATTTCTACCTCCTTCAGTTAGATAAAACATATTTATCTCGCGCGGATTGACTTGTATTGGATAAGCTGTATCTAACGCTTGCAGGTCTGCTATCGTTTTTTCTACTTCTTTTTGTGCCGTGTGATTGAACAAATCTTCCTTAATATAAGGAATAAAAAATTGTTTCAAATCTTTATCATTACCATCAATCACTACTACCCCGTATTCTTCAAAAAGTGCATTTACTAAATAGCGGGTAGCTCCAGCCAAATTATGATGTTTCAAATAACTATCGCGAAACAGACTCTTTAATTCTTCAGCATTTTTACCCAAGCCTATTGCTTTATCAAAAGTTTGAAAAACAGCATCAAGAGTATCAGTAGCAAAGTTACCAGTAGCTCCTGTCTGCTCACTATTCCAACAAATTGTTCTATTATTTAAATGAAAATGATTTATTTCCTCAAAATCGTGGTCTTCAGTTGCCATCCAATAGATGGGCACAAAGTGAAAATCGGTATAAAACTCTGAAAGTCTTTTAGCAGTATTAATAACCGAAATAATTTTGAAAATGAAGTACAGATGCCCCGTAAATAAACTTAACTGGTGCCCTGTAGTAATAGTAAAAGTATTCTTCTTAGCTAAAAACTCTATATTTCTTAATACTTTGGGCGATGTTTTCACCTCAGCATATTGTGTTTTTAGGCTTTTTACTAATACGGCACGAGTATCAGCTGAAAAATAAAATTCTTTTTCATCTATCTGTTTTCTAAACTGAAACAATTCAGGAAAATTGTTATAAAAAGAACGTACCTTTTCCTCCTCACCTAGATAATCGGTGATGAGTTTTGAGAAGAATCGTATTTCTTGGTAAGGAATATGTGCCGTAATCATACTTTTTCTATCTAAGGGTTAATCATCATCTAAAGATGAATCATCAGGAATATCTAAAGAACTAACTCCTATTTCGTCTTCTTCATTATTCATAAAGTCATCATCCTCATCAAAATTTTCCATAGTATCTGCCAAACGAGTACTCACCTTCACTAAATAAATAGTATCTTCAGTGCGTACTTCTAAGGCGTCAACTGTTTCGTTTTTAGCGTTTTTAAAACGAATAACATCTGCATCAGTATATCCTTCAGGATACTTCTCTACCAACATTGATAAGATTTCATTGGTAAGTTTATTGTAATCAACTATAATTCGCTTCATAATTAATATTATCTTTTTCGGCGGCTAATGTAAGGCATTTTTTATAATTACAAAATAAAAAACGTACTTTTTTTTATTTTGTATTATCTTTGCCCCGACAAAAGTCTTATATTCACTATATTAATCATAAAAGATATGCAGTTATTCTATCACCCAAACATTGATAAAAATACCTCTAATTGCTTTTTCGACAAAGAAGAAAGCCAGCATATAGCAAAAGTCTTGCGAAAAAAACAAGGCGATACTCTTCATATCACTAATGGTAAAGGATTCCTTTTTGAGGGACAGCTTAGCTTTGCTTCGCCAAAACAATGCGAGGTTAGTATACTGAAATGCCAAGAGCAGATACATCGTCCTTATCACCTGCATTTAGTTGTAGCTCCTACTAAAATGAACGAGCGCTACGAATGGTTCTTAGAAAAAGCCACTGAAATAGGTATCGACGAAATTACCCCTATCATCTGCCAACATTCTGAACGTACTTCATTGAAGTTAGAACGCTTTGAAAAAATCATTCTTTCTGCTATGAAACAGTCCTTGCAGTGCTACCTACCCACACTTAATCCTCCTATAACATCAGCTGCTTTTTTTAAACAAATGATGACAGATACATCGGATAAATATATAGCACACTGCCAAGAAAATGAAAAAATATTGCTTTCACACGCTCTCACCCCATTGAGTGAGCGGATTACCATACTTATAGGTCCTGAAGGAGACTTCTCTGATGAAGAAATTAATATGGCTATAGCACAAGGTTTCCGCCCTATTTCATTAGGTGATACTCGCCTACGTACTGAAACAGCTGCCATAGTGGCCTGCCATACTGTACTAACAGTTAACGAACTGAGAAATAAGTCATAACCTATCTTATTTCTATTAGCAACGTTGTAAGTAAAGCTGTGATTGAGCATAGTCAATCACAGCTTTTTTCTTTAATAGTATATCAGCTCCTATAATTCCTTGTACAGGTTCTACCCCAAACTCAGCAAGAGCCCTATTGATGTGTGATAAATCAAAAATCAATAAAGGTTGTTTCTTAATAATTACATCGCCTATCTGCAGCAAATTGCCAACTGAAGTTTGCGTTTTGAGTGTGTCAGTCCCTGCGCCTGTCGCTCTTATTTCAGACCTTTCAGCTATCAACTCGAAATAATCAGCCCAATTCTCGCCTATACATGTATTAGAAGCTCCTGTATCTAAAATAAATCGACCATTTTTGCCGTTCACTCTCGCATATAAAATAAAATGTAAAGTGTCAATACCCTCTAAAGACACTGACACATAGCCTTTTTTCTTAATGAGAAACTTCTTTAATGTATGCCCCATTTATTTTTTACTTCTGTCACTACCTCTTTAATATTTTGCTCTTTAGCCTTAGGATAAATAAGCAAAACATCCTCTCTGTCTACAATGATGTAATCTTTTAGTCCATCAATTATTACATATTTTGAACTTTCAGTACGAACAATATTATTTTCAGCATCTCTGAGTAGGGTTTGCGCATTGATAACTGCATTTTTTTGTTCATCTTTTAAAGTTTTTTCATACAAAGAGCCCCAAGTGCCTAAATCATTCCAATCAAAATGAGCTGGAAGCACATAGATATTAGTAGAAGGTTCTAGAATAGCGTAATCTACTGATATATTTTCAGCCAACCCGTATGCACTAGCAATAAAATCTACCTCATCTTCTGTATTATATACATTTTCGCCTCTTGTAAATAACTCATACATCTCTGGTTGATATTTTTTATAGGCAGTTAGCACTGTATCGGCTGTCCATATAAAAATACCAGCATTCCACAAGAAATTGCCTTGCTTAAGAAACTCTTTAGCAGTAGCATAATCAGGCTTCTCACGAAACTGACTCACTTTTTTGATAGCTACCTCTTCGTTTTTTTCATATTGTATATAACCATAGCCTGTGTTGGGAAAAGTAGGCACTATACCCAAGGTAAGTATATTATCAGCACGTTGTGCAGCATTAAAACAAGAAATTACATCGTGCATAAAGGCTTTTTCGTCTTCTATCCACGCATCACTAGGAGCTACAATCATTACACCCTGCGGATTGCGTTTGTTTATTTTCATCGCTGCATATAATATACAGGGGGCCGTATTGCGCATACAAGGCTCTAACACGAGGTTTCGAGGCAATATATTAGGTATTTGTTCCTCTACTATACTTTTGTATCTTTCATTAGTGAGTATCAGTATATTCTCTTGAGGAATAAACTTCTGAAAACGCGCATAAGTACGTTGTAAAAGTGTCTGCCCTGTACCTAGCATATCGTGGAATTGTTTAGGATATTCGGTAGTACTCACAGGCCAAAAGCGTGAGCCAACCCCCCCTGCCATTATCACTGCATAATAATTATTTACCACATTGGGAATGTTTGCCATAGTATTGTTTGTTAATTAATTTTTTATTAGTTCTACTTCAGCATGAGGTTGAAAAATATATTTCTTCCCCGTACTTAATTCTATACAATCATAACATTTCACACGGCGTTGCCCTTTTCTGAACACACGTCCGTCTTTTATTCTAAAAGTGCTCCCTATAGGCAACTGATAGATGAAATTTACTGTTTCGCCACTATCATACTGCTTGAGTGCAATAGCTAAAACAGGGTCTATATCACTGCTCGACATAGGGTTAAGAAAATGTCGGAGCAGCACACTGAGTAACTGCTGAGGAAATATTTCAGGTATAATAAAAGGCTTCATCAGCTGTTGGAAAGTATATTTCCATTCTATTCCGTGAGGTTTTATTAACTTACCATATTTTTCAAACGCCAACAAGTGGGCTACTTCGTGTATAAAAGTAATCAAAAAACGATATTTATTAGCAGTAGCATTCATTGTTATGAGATGTTGCCCGTCTGGAAGTTGCCTATAATCCCCATGCCTTGTTTTTCGCTCATTTACTATTTTCAAATATATTTTATTTGCTTTAATCAGTTCAAAACAAGGAGTTACTGCATTTTCAGGCAAATATTTTGCAAGTATCTCTTTCATAGCAGGCAAATATACAATTTATATTTTTACTGTGCAAATTATTTTTCTAATATTTTGCGTTTCTCATATTATAAATGTACCTTTGTCTTCTAAAAAATAGATATATGTTGGCATTATTTTCTTACCTTCAATTCTTGCTCAAATCTACTAATCAACACGGCGTACACTCTCCTTTTGTGTACAAATTTGTTACTAAATGCTTGTATAACAAACAACTAATAGCTAAAAAAGAATTAAAACACTCTTCTACTACCTTGTCTAATCTGCAAGTGCGTTTGCTATTAAAAATCATTCGTTACTTTAGTGCCTACCATATACTTACAGACGATACTTCTATAAAAAATCTTTCTAATATCGACACTTGCTGCTGTATTAGTACCTCAAACAGTCGGGATACTTTTGACCTTATTTTTGTCAATCACCCTCCTGCGAATGCCGATTTGAGAGATTATCTACCTCTATTGCACAACGATAGTATTTTAGTAATCAATAACATTCATCAGAAAGAAAAAGAACCCTTATGGCAACAACTTATAGCAGATGAGAGGGTAACAGCTTATGTTGATGTATATGTGCAGGGCTATGTGTTCGTGCGAAAAGAACAAGGTAAAGAGGGCTTTTACATAAGACCTTAAAAACAAAAAAAGCTGCTAAAACAATAATTTTTAGCAGCTTTTTCTACTTTTATGCAAGAACTATTTTCCTAATAGATAGGCAAAAATAAGTGGCGCTACTATGGTAGCATCTGATTCTACTATATACTTAGGTGTATCTACTGCCAATTTACCCCAAGTTATCTTCTCATTAGGCACTGCTCCTGAATAAGAACCATAGCTGGTAGTTGAGTCCGAAATCTGGCAGAAATATGACCAGAAAGGAACATCTTCCCATTCTAAATCCTGATACATCATAGGTACTACACAAATAGGGAAATCGCCGGCTATACCGCCCCCTATTTGGAAGAAACCTACGCCTTTACCGCCTGAATTAGCTCTATACCACTCTGTTAGGTAAATCATATACTCGATACCTGTCTTTACTGTTGAGGCTTTTAAATTGCCTTTTATTACGTTGGCAGCAAAGATATTACCAGTAGTAGAGTCTTCCCAACCTGGACATACGATAGGCAGATTTCTTTCGGCAGCTGCCAATATCCAAGAGTTTTTAGGGTCTATTTCATAATATTGCTCTAACACCCCTGATTTCACTACTTGATATAGGTATTCGTGTGGGAAGTAGCGTTCGCCCTTGCTTTCGGCAGCATGCCATACATCTTCTAAGTGCTTTTGCAAACGTCTGAAAGCCTCTTCTTCAGGTATACAAGTGTCGGTTACACGATTGTAATGTCCTTCTAATAACTCCCATTCTTGCTGAGGCGTAAGGTCGCGGTAGTGAGGCACACGTTTGTAGTGCGAGTGCGCTACAAGGTTCATCACATCTTCCTCGAGGTTAGCCCCTGTACAAGAAATAATATCTACTTTCCCTGCGCGAATCATCTCGGCAAGCGAAATGCCTAATTCGGCTGTACTCATAGCACCCGCAAGGGCTACAAGCATTTTTCCTCCCTCTGTTAGGTGAGTTTCATACCCCTTAGCAGCATCAACAAGAGCTGCTGCATTGAAGTGTAAAAAGTTTTTCTCAATAAACTGAGAAATAGGTCCTTTACTCATTTCTTTTTAAAATCTAAATTTGATATTGCAAAAGTAGTAAATAATCAGCAATTAGCAATCTATTACTACAAAAAAATCATTTTAATTGATAATATAACTTGTACCATCTTTGCCATCTTTCAGCTGTATGCCGAGAGGTAAAAGCGCATCGCGTATTTTATCAGATAGTGCCCAATCTTTATTAGCACGAGCTTCCATTCGCATATCAATAAGCAACTGTAGTACCCCATCTAATTTGTCGTTATTATCTGCTGCCAATTGTTCTGCCTGCAAACCTAAAACATCAAAAACAAAAGCATTCATCAGTGTTTTCAGCTCATTAAGTTCCTCTACAGATATTTTTTCTTCTCCGTTTTTCAATTGGAATGCCCATTTGACAGCTTCGAAGAGATGTGCAATGAGAATAGGCGAATTGAAGTCATCTAAAAGAGCCTCATAGCATTTTTGTTTCCACTCTGTTATAGGTAGAGCTGTAGGGTGTGTAACTTCAGTAGTGAGCTCATTTAGTATTTTCATCGCTTCCATAAGTCTGTTAAAGCCTTTTTCGGCTGCGAGCATCGCCTCATTAGAGATATCAAGCACACTGCGATAATGTGCCTGCATAAAGCAAAAACGTATCACTGCTGGAGCAAAAGGTTTCTCGAAGAAAGTGTTATTGCCCGTAATGAGCTGCATCGGAAGTATATAGTTACCTGTCGATTTACTCATACGTTGCCCATTCATTGTCAGCATATTAGCATGCATCCAATAACGTACGGGGCTTTCGCCGTGCCCTGCCTTACCTTGCGCTATCTCGCATTCGTGGTGTGGAAACTTCAAGTCCATTCCGCCTCCGTGTATATCGAACTGATTACCGAGATATTTGGTGCTCATCACAGTACATTCGAGGTGCCAACCAGGGAAGCCATCGCCCCAAGGAGAAGCCCAACGCATTATATGGGCGGGAGAGGCTTTTTTCCATAGGGCAAAATCTTGTGGATTGCGCTTCTCTCCTTGACCGTCTAAATCGCGGGTATTAGCAAAAAGTTCTTCTATATTTCTGCGTGAAAGCTCGCCGTAATTTAAGCCACGCTTGTTGTATTCTAACACATCAAAGTAAACCGAGCCATTGCTTTCGTAAGCAAAACCGTCTTTCAGCAGTTTTTCGGTAAGCTGTATTTGCTCTAAAATGTGCCCTGTAGCGGTAGGCTCGATAGTAGGTGGCAAAAGATTGAAAATCTCTAATACTTTATGAAAATCAACCGTATACTTCTGTACTATCTCCATAGGTTCGAGCTTCTCTAAGCGCGATTGCTTCACGAACCGGTCGTTATTTACATCGCCATCATCAGTTAAGTGACCTGCATCGGTAATGTTGCGCACATAACGCACCTTGTAACCTAAAAACTTAAGCGCACGATAAATAAAATCAAACGACATAAAGGTACGCACATTACCCAAGTGTACATTACTATACACGGTAGGGCCGCACACGTACATACCCACATTATTTTCGTGCAAAGGCACAAAGACCTCTTTTTCTCCTGTTAAGGAATTAAATATTTTTAATTGATGTTTCATCGCTATTATATTATTTGCTATTTTTTCCATTTACTAATTCGCTAATCTTATAGCGTTCTTCATTATTTTTGGTCTTTAGGATAATCTCGCCCAAAAAACCTGCAATAAAGAACTGAGTGCCGATAAGCATCGTGGTTAGAGCCAGATAAAACTGAGGGCGGTCGGCTATGAGCCTGCCATTAGGGTTGATAAACAGTTTATCGATACCCAAATAGGCTGAAAATAGAAACCCTATAAAAAACATCAGCACCCCTAATGCCCCAAAAAAGTGCATAGGTCGTTTGCCAAAATGCGACAAAAAACTAATGGTAATAAGATCTAAAAAACCATTGATAAATCGGCTCATACCAAACTTTGTAACTCCGTATTTGCGCGCTTGATGCTGCACCACTTTCTCTGTAATACGATTGAAGCCTGCATTCTTGGCTAATACTGGTATATAGCGGTGCATCTCGCCCGATACCTCTACATTTTTTATTACCTCTTTCTTATAGGCTTTCAGTCCGCAATTGAAGTCGTGCAGGGTAAGCCCTGAAGTTTTTCGTGCTGCCCAATTAAATAACTTTGAAGGGAGATTCTTGGCAAGCACCGAATCATAGCGCTTCTTCTTCCAACCTGACACCAAGTCATAATTATCCTTAGTTATCATTTCGTACAAGGCAGGAATTTCATCGGGACTATCTTGTAGGTCAGCGTCCATTGTAATGACCACCTCGCCTTCTGCAGCCTTAAAACCTGCGTGTAGGGCTTGTGATTTGCCATAATTGCGCAAAAAGCGAATACCTCGTACCTGTGCATCTTTTTCAGCCAACTGCATAATCACTCGCCAAGAACCATCGGTACTACCATCATCGACAAAGATAATTTCATACGAAAATCTATTGAGCGTCAGCACCTTAGTAAGCCATTGATAAAGCTCTGCCAATGACTCTTCTTCATTGAGAAGTGGTATTACTATTGATATTTGCATAGGGCGATATTCCGTTTAGCTGTTAATAAAGGGCAAAGATAGTAATTTTTTTATTATCTTCAGAAGATATTTACCTCAAATTCTAACGCAACACCAAATTTTTCAAATACTTGGTCTTTCACATAATGCGCTACGGCTAATATTTCTTTACCTGTAGCCTTTCCGTAATTGACTAATACTAATGCTTGCTGGGTATGTACGCCCGCATCGCCTACTCGATGACCTTTCAGTCCACAAGTATCAATAAGCCAACCTGCAGGCACTTTTACATTAAAGTCGTCTACTTTATATGAGGGTATTTGCGGATACAGCTGCTGTAGTTCTGTATACTTTTCCTTTGGCAATATGGGATTTTTGAAGAAACTTCCACAGTTGCCTAACTCTGCCGGATTAGGCAATTTACGCTGCCTGATAGCTATCACTACTTCTGAAAGTTGTTGAGGGGTAGGAGTGGTTATGTGTCGCTCGCGTAGCACTTCCTCTATAGCTCCGTATTGGGTATGTAGCAAATGGTTGCGCTTAGTAAGTTTGAAAGTAACCGCCGTGATGATATAATGACCTTTCTCCTCACCTTTGAAAATGGACTCGCGATAGCCAAAACAACAATCAGCATTGCTAAAGACGCGTTTTTGTAGGGTACGCACATCTATCGCCTCGCAGCTGGTCATCACATCTTTAATCTCGACCCCATACGCCCCTATGTTCTGCACAGGAGTAGTACCGACATTGCCATAGATAAGAGAGAGGTTTTCAAGTCCGCCATAGCCTTTGCTTAAGGTATATTGCACAAACTGATGCCAATTTTCGCCCGCAGCTGCCTTAATCAACACATAATCATCTGTTTCCTCTTGCACTTCTATTCCTTTGAGTAGGATATGCAGCACAGGCTGAGAGATTTTTTGGGTAATAAGCATATTACTCCCTCCGCCCAAAACAAACGGATTAGGATACGTGCGCAGCGCCTCAATAAGAGCCTGTTCAGAATGAATATCGACTAAAATATCGGCTTCTGCCTTAACATTGAACGTATTAGGTATCAACATAATGAAAAAGATTAAATGTGAATGCTGTAAAGAGTTTCTAATTTTGCCCCAAATCAGACCCAGTTATTTTAATAAAAAAAGAGTGATTTATGCATATAAACCACTCTTTTTCAGCTATCTAAATTCTGTAGCGAAGACGGGATTTGAACCCGTGACCTTTGGGTTATGAATCCAACGCTCTAACCACCTGAGCTACCTCGCCAATTATATTCAAAACCTATTCTTTCTGTTTTGCGGGTGCAAATGTACTACTTTTTTTTATTCTACCAAATTTTTATAACACTTTTTATTCATTAAATCTTATAAATATCTTACAAATAAATGATTATCAACATCATACATACTTCTTTCTCACTCTTATATCTCTCAACTTTCTAATAGGTCGAACATACAAATTGGTTCGACTTAAGAGGGGTGATTAGTGGCTAACTGAGCCGTGGCAAGAATATTTTTCTATTTTGACAACGATTATTAGTCGTTTATTTTTCGCTAATTGTTCACTCATTCTTCGCTCTTCCTGTATCATTCCTATATCATTTGTATAGGGTAGGTGGCTACAGAAAATTTTTCTGCTTTTATGATTTGTCATTTGTCATTATTTTATTATCTTTGCCATATCAAAAAAAAATCAACCGAAAAATATGTTAGTAAAAATTTACGGAAGTGCCGTTTTTGGAGTAGAAGCAACGACTATTACTATTGAAGTCAATATTGATAAAGGGGTGGGCTATTACCTTGTAGGGTTGCCCGATGTGGCTATCAAAGAAAGTAACTATCGCATCGCTGCGGCTCTGCAAAACAACGGCTATAAAATCCCTGGAAGGAAAATCACTATCAATATGGCTCCTGCCGATATGCGAAAAGAAGGCTCTGCCTATGACCTTAGTCTTGCTATTGGTATTCTGGCTGCTAACGAGCAAATACAAGCCGATGATTTAGATAAATACATCATTATGGGCGAACTCTCTTTAGACGGAGGACTTCAACCTATAAAAGGTGCCCTACCCATCGCCATTCAAGCGCGTAAGGAGGGGTTTAAAGGCTTCATTTTGCCTGCTCAAAACGCTAAAGAAGCCGCTATCGTAGACCAATTGGAGGTGTATGGAGTAGAAAACATCAAAGATGTAATAGCGTTTTTCAATGGCGAAAGACAGTTAGAGCGCACCATAGTAGATACACGCAAGGAATTTTATAAGAACTTAGAGTTTCCTGAATTTGATTTTGCTGATGTTAAAGGACAAGAAACTGTAAAACGCTGTATGGAGATAGCTGCGGCTGGAGGACACAATATCATTCTTATAGGGCCTCCTGGGTCGGGGAAAACGATGCTTGCCAAACGGCTGCCGAGTATTCTCCCCCCTATGACACTGCACGAAGCCCTCGAAACTACCAAAATACACAGCGTAGTAGGGCGCATTAAAGACAGTGGACTGATGAGCCATAGACCTTTCCGCAGTCCGCATCATACTATTTCAGATGTTGCCTTAGTGGGAGGCGGTACTTATCCACAACCAGGTGAGATATCATTAGCCCATAATGGCGTGCTTTTCCTTGACGAACTGCCTGAGTTTAAAAGAGCTGTGTTAGAAGTAATGCGTCAGCCTTTAGAAGACCGAGAGGTTACCATCTCAAGGGCTAAATTTTCTATCACTTATCCTGCGTCGTTTATGTTAGTGGCTAGTATGAATCCGAGCCCCAGTGGTTATTTTAATGACCCTGATGCCCCTATGAGCTCCTCGCCTGCTGAAATGCAACGCTATATGAGCAAAATATCAGGGCCGCTGTTAGACCGTATCGATATACATATAGAGGTAAATCCGGTGCCTTTTGAGAAGCTTTCTGATGAAAGAAAAGCTGAAAGTAGCAGCGAAATACGCAAACGTGTGATAGAAGCACGCAACATACAGACTGAACGTTTCAAAGAATATGAGCACATACACTATAACGCCCAAATGAATACCAAACAGATTCAAAAATTCTGTAAGGTAAGCGAAGAATCTCTGAAACTCCTAAAAAATGCTATGGCACGCCTTAACCTTTCTGCTCGTGCCTACGACCGCATTCTGAAAGTAGCGCGCACCATAGCCGACTTAGAGAAAACAGAAGAAGTGCAACCCCACCATATTGGTGAAGCTATTCAGTACCGCAGCTTAGACCGCGATGGATGGTTCAGCTAAGAAATAACTATTAATAATTAACAAATAACATTATAAAACAATGAAGAAATATTTTTTATTAGCGACTTTTGGTTTATTAACACTCGCCAGCTGTAACCAAAGTAATAAGTTGGACAACAGCGATGTAACCGACCTTATCACCGATTACTTAGAAGAAAATCCGCTATACGAAACAGGTAAATTCAACACCAACAAGCAAAAACTAAGCAACAGTTCAGACCAAGAACTCATTGAGGCTATTCAGCAGCTAACAGATGAAGGATTTATTGAAATTAATGATGAAAAAGTGCGCAAAAAGTGGTTTTCTAAAGACAGTGTACATATTATTACCCCCGCACTTACGAAAGAGGCTTTGCCTTATTTAGTAAAACAAAATAAAAACAATGCCGAAGTAAAAACAATTATCTACAAATTTAACGATAAGAAAGTAACCTTGGAGAAAAGTACAGAAAACGTATCTGTTTGCACCGTTATTTTAGATAAAGAGAAAACGCCTTTCTACTATTTTGGTAAAGACCCTTACCCCAATGCTTCATTTATTACTCAGAAGTTTAAACTAAAATACAACGAAAAAACAGGTTGGAAGATTATAAAAAAATAAGCTATGAAAAATCTTAGTATCCTTACATTAATACAAGCCTTATTAAGCCTTGTATCGGGCATACTCATCTCTAAAATGTCTTTTATTGGAAAGATAGGCGTTAGTACCTTCTACAGTCAGTATGCCGTATTTAAAACTTGGTGGAAAACCGCTCTTATTTTATTTATTGTACAGTTTGTGCTCTTGCTTTTCTTACAAACCTTTAGAGCTAAAGTAAGCGTAGGTTTTGCCCGTTTGTTAGCTGTACTATTAACAATAATAGGAGCCGTAGGGGCTTATCTGACTTATATAGATTTTACCACTACGGCTCATAAGGTGATGAAGTTTAGTTTTCACGCAGGTTTTTATCTGTTCTGGATAACGTGGTTTATCACTTGCTTTTATTTTCTTTTATCAAAGGGAGCAAAGCAAACGACAGACCTCCCAGAAGAAGTGTCATAGCAAATTGAGACGTCCATACTATCCAACCGAAGGCGGTGCCTACAGGTGTTGCCACCCCAAAGAGGAAAAGCACCTCAGCAATAAAGAAAGGATATGACCCAAAGCCTGCATTGGTAAATGTCATTGCAAAGCTACCCACTACAAAAGCCGTAAGCACATTAGCCAGACTAATAGTTGCTGTTTCGGGCAAAGCAAAGAAAGGAATGTAAAACATCAGGAAATACATAGCCCATATAAAGAGGGTATGCAATAAAAACAAGGTTTTATGGCGTATTTTCATCACTGAAAGTACGCCTTCTTTTATACCACTTAAAAAGCCTTTTACCTTTACGAACAGTTTTCTTTCAGAAGTATAAACTAAATATAAAAATACTACAAACGACACTCCGCCAATGAGAGCTATCCACAATAGTTTCTGAAAAGGAATTTTAGACAATATAAAGCTGCTAATTACATCGAACTGTAGCACAAATGCAACTCCGGTAAATGCTGTGAGCAGTAGCAGGTCGATAACACGCTCTGAGATAATGGTGCCAAAGGACTTTTCAAAAGGCACTCCGTCATAATTACTGACAAGCAGAGCTCGTGATACCTCTCCGGAACGCGGAATTGTAACATTTACCAAATAGCCCATAAACACTGCCATAGCGCGGTGTAATAGGGAGGTGCGGTATCCCATAGGGCGCAATAAAAACTCCCAACGCACAGCCCGCGACATATCGGCTAAAAAGCCTAAAAAGACTGACAAAATAATATAAAAATAATCTGCTGAAAGAAAGGTTTTCTTTATCTCAGCAAATTGCTCTTCAGTAAACTGTTGGTAGGCGTACCAACACAAAAAACCTCCCACGAGTAATGGGAGGGTAAGTTTAAGCGTTTTTTTCATTCTAACAATAATTTTAAAATCATTTTTTTTATTTCCGTAAAATATATGTAAAAAACAGAGCGAAACAGCAGAGAGTGAAATGTTTTTTACTGAAAGAATAAAAAATATTATAAAGAAACTTACCACTGTGCTTACCCTTTTTGTATCTTTGCACAAAATTTGTTTGTTATGTATTTCTACTTAAAAGAACCTAACGGAGGCAAAGATACTATAATTATCATTCAGTATTACATTTCTGATGAAAAAAAAATATTTAAATACTCTACAGGTGAATGTATTCACCCTGACGATTGGGATTTTAACGCACGACTACCTAAAACAAGAAAAGGGACGGAAGGGGTGCGTTTGCGTAAAATTACTGCCTATATTATGCAGTATAACGACTTGCTGGTTACCCTTATTGATAACTATAAACTGAATGGGGAGAGGATTACAAGGGAGAAACTGAAGGGGGCTTTTGATAAGCATTTTAAAATGAATGAGGGGAATGAAGAGGTTGTTTTCTTTACTGATTTTATAGATGATTTTTTGAGAGGAATTGATGGGACTATTAACAAGAATACTGGAAGAGTGTATAGCGATTCAATGAAAGTTCAATACAACTCGGTTAATAAAGTTTTGAAAGAGTTTGAAAGGGGGCTGAATGGAAGAATTGAGGTTCGTGAGTTTAACGCTACAATGAATGAGAAATTTGTGATGTGGTGTAGGGACGTGATGAGGTATTCGGTTAATTCGGTTGGGGAATTTGTGATGCTTATTAAGGTTTTGCTGAAAAAGGCTAAGGAACGGGGTTTTGAGATTGCTGATGATTTGGGGGAGTTTATTGTAATGAAGGAAAGTTCGATGTCGGTGGCTTTAAGCGAGGGGGAGATTGATAGGCTCGTGAAGTGGGATTTTTCTGGGAATAGAAAACTGGAGAATGTGCGTGATTTGATGATTTTAGGTCTGTGGACGGGGCTGAGGGTATCGGATGTAATGGCTTTGCCTGTAATTGACCCTGAGAGTAAATTTATTGAGGTGGAACCTGTGAAGACACGTAATACATCGGGGACAAAGGTTGTTATACCGCTTCACTATCATATTAGGGATATGCTAAGAAAGAGGGGTATGCCTAAGCCTATTTCAGATAGTGTATTTAATAAGTATATTAAGAAGGTTTGTATGGAGGTTGGTTTTAATGATGATGTTGAGGGGACGCTGTTGAACCCTAAAACAAAAAGAAAAGAGAGAGGTGTATTTAAGAAATGGCAGCTAATAAGTTCGCATACTTGCAGGCGTTCGTTTGCAACTAACTTATATCTGATGAATTTTCCAACGCTTTCGATAATGAAGATTACGGGGCACTCAACAGAGGCAAGTTTTTTAAAATATATCAAAGTAACGCCCAAAGAACACGCTGAAAAACTGTTAGCACACTGGGAGGCATATTATAAAGAGAAAGCACCTAATTAGGTGCTTTTTTTAATTGTTAGCAGCGAACTGTATAACTTCTTAAAGGTTCAAGGACGGGTGTTATAGTGTTTCAGTGTAGTCGGTATATTGGCAAATTAAATGACACATCTCTTCACCTTCTACTACGTAAAAAGGTACGAACTGAATACCGTCTACCTCCATAGGTAGCCCCATATCATTAAAGTACATTTGATGATGTTCAGCAACCACTGGTGTTATGCGTGTGATAAATTTTTCAAGTTTATCTTCATCTTCAATGCGTGGTACTGCATAACAGTAGCGGTATTCTTCTCTAAGATGTTCATCATCATCTTTGTAAAAGTAGTTTTTTTCGTTATAACATTTCAAAATGTGATCTGAAAGATGTTTTTCTACATTACCCAATACGTTTTTTAATTCGTCGTGCAAAGGATGTCTGTCATCTTCAGATATAGCTTTCAATTCTTTGTAAGTGTAAATGTTTAATGTTACTGATTTCATTTTGATAGAGTGTTTTAAAGGTTATATTGAATAATCTTGTCGAGCGCATTTATATTGTTTTTTTAGCTTTTCGATGGCTTTTGGGGTGGCATAATATAGCCCCTCTGTTTGCTCTGATTTAGTTATGCCGCGCCCTTTCAGTGGCAAAGTAGTACGTACAGCATAACAACCATAAGAATACTGATAGATGATTTGCGAACCTATTTGACTTGCCTTATTAACATAGGTTTCTAATGCTCTCTGGTGGTTACCCTTTGCTATGCGATAACTGGTAGTAGTTTGATCGAATATACAAGTAATTGTGTCCATATCAAAGACTGTAGTTTGATAGTTTTTAGAATCGGCATCGTAGATAGTACTGATATAGTATTTGTCAGCTATGATATCTGTTAGGTTTAAGATTGATTGAATAGTGGGTCTCATATATTGATTGATTTAGGTGTTACTGATTGAAAAATTGAGCCTTTTTGCGCCTTGCTCAGGGCTTTGTGATTAGTTGTTTAATGAATGTACATCGTAACGTGCGCAAGTGTATTTTGCTTCAAGTTTTTCAAGTGCTTTTGGGGTTACAAAATAAACGCCTTCTGTATACTCTGATTTTTTTATACCACGTCCTTTGAGTTCTAACTGGGTACGTACTTCATAATTATTATAGCACCATTCGTAATATACTTGTATCTCTTGTTGTTTGTTTAATGCTTTCATACTATTAATGTGTTTAATGTTATTACTTGTTCTATCATTTTAACGGTGCAAAGATATGGCGAATGTTTTAATTATACAAACTTTTTGACAAATATTTTTTAATATATTTTGATTTTATTTTTTATAATGTTGTTTTTCAGTGTTTTACGTTTTATTATTTTGCTTGTGCAAAATAATATTATTATATTTGCGCCTTCAAAATATAGTAATTATTGTTATGAATGTTTTTGTAAAGAGTTTATTCTTTTTGATTAAAGATGATAAGGTGTTGGTATGTGATACCAACCTAAAAGATTTTTTTAACGGACTACCTGATGATATTAGGGGGTTACGTGGGTATGATTATTATTATAGGAGGTTTAAGGCGTGTGATTGTTTTAACTTTGAATTTAATAAGGATTACGTTTTTCAAAAGATGGTTTTTCCTAAAAAAAATGATATTGAAAAAAGTTGAAAAAAAATTGTTAAAAGTTTGCATAATTAAAACTTTTGCCGTATCTTTGCATCGTTAAATAATAAGACAGCGGGCGACTGAATAAAGACTGCCGAAAAGAAGATGAATACATTTGATAAAGTAAAACAGATTGCAGAAGCTAACAAAGAGGGGTTCACAATTTCACTGTTAGATTTTCAAACTCCTAAAAAAGGTTTTTGTGTAGCAATGAAAATGACACAAGACAGTTTTGGAGATGAAGGACTTAAAAGAGTGATTGAGATTGCAAAACAAAGTACCTATGTAGTGGGAGGTTGGTATGATAATCAGAGCAAGCGATTTTATTACGACTGTGTAATGATAGTAGAAGAGTTGCAAGCAGCACTATCACTGGGAAGGGCAAATGAGCAGTTAGCTATCTTTGATATAGGAAATGCAAATGTAATTGAGTTGTAACAATGATAAGGGGAGGTAAAACTCCTCCCCTTTCTTTAAAAATAATAGTAATATGAATGTAAAAGCAGTACATAAGATTAAGGATTTGCTATCAGTAGAGCAGATGGAAAGGTTGGAGCAAATGGCATTGCAGTATCAGCGATATGCGCGGATATTCTTTAAAATAATGGCTCTTAATAAAGAAAAAAAAGAACTTGTGATTGCGGTATGGCAGGAACGCAGTCCGGCTGATAATTACTTAGACGAGGCGGCATTAATGGAACGTGCGCGGGGACTTTTTGTGCCTTTGTTTGAGGGCTGGGAATTGAGGATTGGAGCAACAAAATACATAGAGGCTCCTGCTCAGGTGGTAACGCCGGAATGGATACTGGAGAGAATGAACCGCTATAAGGTAGGTAATAAGCAACTGGTAAAGGATTTGGGGCTGGCAAAGGCGGAGATTTCGGCACTGGTGAACGGACATAGGGAGATGGGAATACGGACGAAAGGTCTGTTTTATTATTACTTTAAGAGTCTCGCTAATAATTAATGACACTAAAAAACACCTACGGGAATAGGTGTTTTTTTTGCACGCTATTTTAGCGTGCTTTTTTTTGTCTAAAAATGAAATACAAATAATTAAGAATGCAAGCGTATCACATTGCAAATGTAGGTATTACTTACATAAATGATTGCTAACATAAATTAGCAACACACTGCTGCCTTTATCATTAATTTTGCAAATGTAATGAAAAAAAATGCAATGAAAAAGTATCAGTTTAGGGCAAATCCGGAGTATAACAAAGCGAGCGCGCAACAGATTGACGCTGAAAAAGGCATTATATATGGTGTTGTATTGGCTCAAAAGGGATTGAATAAGAATGGGACGTACTTTTCGGAACGTTTTCTAAATGAATTGAAGGATAAAGGCGAGGAGCGCGGCTACATTAAGGCACGATTTGGGCACCCTACTATGTGTAATAACTCGTTAGGCTCTTACATTGGCAGGTATAAGAATTTTAAGGTAGAGGACGAAAAACTTTTTGGCGACTTGTATCTGGACGACATTACAAAAGATACGAACGTGGAGGGGCGTGGCATTACGATGTATGATTACATTATGCGAATGGCACAAAGCAACTCGGATATGTTTGGTAATTCGATTGTGATTTTAGCAAATTACGTAATTGAAGAGTACGAGGAGGACGGGGAAAAGAAAGAGGCTGATGGGCACGAACTGATAGAATGGATTTCGTCGGATTTGGTAGATGACCCTGCGGCTACTGATAGTCTTTTTCATTCAGCAGATGATTTGGGGGTGAAAATTACGGATTTTTTGGACGAAAACCCTCAAATATTTGAGATTTTAGAGAAAGAACCTAAGATATTAGGGGATTTTTTTAGCCGTTACGAGGCTTATTTGGGTAGAAAAAACAATAAGAAGAATATGAAAAAAGGTGTTTTTGCACGTGCCTTAGTGGCAATGTTTGGTAAATCATTATTTGATGTGGATTTGACGCTGGCAAATGGTGATATTATCACGGTAGAAACAGAGGCTGAAGAGCCTGCTGTAGGAGATAAGGTGAAGCAAAAGACGGACGGAGGCGAGGATGCTGAAAAGCCGCTTGCTGATGGCGATTATTTGCTGAAAGACGAACGTACCCTTGTAGTGGAAGGGGGCGTGATAAAGGAGATTAAGGAAAAAGAAACTCCTAAAGACGAGGGTAAAGAGGCTGACAAAGGAGCGGGTGCTGATGATGAATTTGCACAAGCGGTAATGGAAGGCTTCAATATGTTGGCTGAAAAAATTACTGCAATTGAAAAGAGATTTGCAAGAATTGAGAAAACGCAAAGCAAATTTGAAGTGGAAGACGAGGGTAGCGTAAGTAATGCAACTGCTGAGGGTAGTAAGAAAAAATTCAGCATCGAGGATATAAAGGCGAGAAAGGAGTCTTACAAAAAGTAATGTAAAAATATAAGGTGAATTATGGCAAAAACGAAATTAAAAGATTTTATCAAAGAGCAGGAGCGAACTAAGGACTATATCGAGGATATTAAGGACTTGGTGGAGGAGCGTTCGCTGGGTATGGCTGACACTAAGGCAGCGATGACCATTGTAGAGGGCGTTACAACTGAAACTGAATATGGTTACTATGGGGCTGTAGAGGGTGTAACGCGTAAGGATACTGGTTGCGGTATGGAACCCACTCCTTTTGATGTGCCAGTACGTACGGGCTGGTGGAAACCTGTATCGTTGAGGGCTACTATATCAGAATGTTATAGTACGCTTGAGAACTCATTCCTGCAATGGGCAAGAGTGAAGGGTATTAAGAAATTGCAAATTCAGGACACAGATTTTGTGAACTTCTTGGCAGAACGATTTGGGAACGCTATACAAGCGGACTTTAATAAGTTTGCTTTCTTTGGAAACACTCAAGCGAGCAATGTAGGTTCGGGCAGTGGTAGTGAGAATTTGAAAGCGGGGGTAGCAAAAGAGAACTATAACGCTATAGATGGTTTATACACTCAATTCTTGAAGATGGTAACCACTGATACAAGCAAGCGTGTAACAATTGCAGAGAATGCTCAGACGACTTTTGCAGCACAAAAAGCATTGGCGCGTGATACAGCTTTTAATGCTTTTACAGCATTGTTGGACGCAGCAGACCCTTTAACCTTTGCACAAGGAGCGCAGCCTATATTCTTGTCTACTCACTCGATGGTAACGAACCTATCAAGGTACTTAAGAAGTGAGTACAAGAACGAACTAACGCTTACTAAGATAGAGGGCGGCTATGAAGTAGCAGAGTTTGAAGGCGTGCCTATTGTAACGCATCGCTGGTTTGATGAGATTATCCGTAGGGATTTCAGCAACGGTACTAAGTGGGATAACCCTCACCGTGTGATATTATTGGATAAATCGGAATGCCAGTTGGGTATCGATTCTGATAGTTCTTTGAAAGATATCGAAATAGAATACATAGGCGGTAAAGATGAGCACGTGTATTTGAAGGCGGCTTACAGTATGGATTTCCAGCGTGTGATTGGTACTACTGGGGCGATGGCGATTTAAGAATTAGCAATATTTGTCAATTAGCAGATGAGTGTATTTGCTAATTGACAAATTAATAAAATAACAAATTAATATTGAATTATGGCACAATGTGTTAATGTATTAAGTAAGGATTTGACCTTTGATTGTGATGATAAGGTGAAGGGTATTGAGAAGCGCATATTGCTTATCAATAGGGCTGATATTGACTTTGCTGCAACTACAATTGAGGCTGACAAAAATAAAATGAATACGCTGGTGCTGAAGAGTGGCAAAACGGGGTATTTTTTTGATAACTTCAAAGAGACACATATATCGGAGAGTATTAAGCCGGAGATTTCAGATGATGATTACAACGGCTATAAGCACTCAATAGGTATTACTGTGTATGGCAAAAGTGCTGATGATTATGCACAAATTGACCAGTTTGTAAACGGGGCGCAATTGGTTGCAGTAATTGAGCACAAAGCGAAAGGGGCAAGCAGTTTTGATGTATTAGGCTTCTTTGTAGGGCTGGAGGTAACAGAGGGTGAAGGCCGCACGAATGGTGGGGCGTTTAAGTTCACTATATCTACCCCTGCTAATCAGAAAGAGCCTAATGTAGCCCTGAAGTGGCTTGAGACTGATTATGCAACTACTAAGAAAAAATTTGACAAGAAACTGGCTGCTTAATTAGCCAATTAGCCAATTAGCATACTATGGTTTTCACTGAAGAAATATTAAAGGGGCTGATAAATGGTGGTTATGATAAGGCGGTGAGGGAGGACAAAGAGACCTTCATCGCCTTTTATGCTTACTTGTTTGGCAGAGATAACCTCTGTGAGAGTTGCCCTCAGAAGTTGCGCGGCTACTGGGATAGGCTGTGTAATGAAGGGATTGACGAACTTAATAAAATGAATATTATGGCAAAGAAAGAACAAAACACACAAGAAGAATTAACTAATGAGCAAATTAGTGAATTAGGAAGTGAAGTAACTCCTTCATCAGAAGGAGAACAATCGGTTAAGGAGGTAGATAGTAATGAGCCTTGCAAGTTTAGATTGCGTGCGGGTATTACTTCGTTAGCTATGGATTTTGGTAGCGGGGAGTTTTTTAACAATGATACGCTAACGAATGAGATTGCGGTACGATACCTTAAGATTAACCCTAATAGGATTGCGAACTTTGATTTGTATCCTGAGAATTGGAAAGAACTTATCAAGTAACATTATCAATTGACAATTAACAATGGCAAGGCTGAAGGCGATAGAGTTGGCAAAAGAGGACAGGAAGACAAATAGCGAGAAATTTAAAGGATTTCCGTATTTGGCTAACGGTCAGAATAACGATTACCCTACAATCATTGAGCAGTTGGTGGCAGGTTCGCCAACGGCTCGTGCTTGTGCAGGGGTGATTGCTGATTTTATCTACGGACGGGGATTTGCATTGGAGATTGAAAGGCGTGAGCAAGCAAAGTCGCAAGGGGTCAGATTTAGAAAAGACGTGTTATTTGTGAATAATAAACGGGAGACCCCTAACGACTTGCTGAAAAAGGTATCGAGGAGCATCGCTATGCACAAAGGGGCATTCGTGCACGTGAATTACAATGGCTTCTATGAGAAGACAAGCGTGCAGGTGTTGCCGTATAAGAATTGTCGTCTGGGGGCTAAGGATAGCAGTAGTTATAGGGGCAAAGTGCTGGTTTATAACGACTGGGATAAGATAACGAATGCTAAGGATAAGGATAAGAGCGTGGTGGCGATTGACCGGTACGACCCTCGTCCGGAAGTGATAGAAGCACAAGTGGCAAAGGCTGGTGGTTGGGATAAGTATAAGGGGCAAGTGTTTTTCTTAAACCTTGATAGGAATGATACCTACCCGCTGGCGTGGGCTGATGTGGTGCTATTGGATTGTGAGAGTGAACGACTATCAGGGATATTTACACGAAACGGCTTTAAGAAGGGATTTTTTGGTACTTATTCATTCGTTACGCTACCGATGGAGAGCGATGCGGAACGTGAGGACTTCAGGAATGAACTTAAGAAGAGTATAGGCGTGGAGGCTGAACAATCGGTATTTCACTTTGAGACGGAGATGCAAGGCGATAAGTTGGAGAATAGCGTGCTGATTAAACCTATAGAGAGCAACATTAAGGCGGATATATTTCAGTACGCTGATGAGAAGACGGCTAACAATATTCGCAAAAGTTATGGTAATGTACCCCCTGTACTGATTGATTATGTGGAAGGGAAACTTGGTAACACTTCTGGGGAAAGCCTTAAGGAAGCACGTGTATTTATGCAGGAGCAAATGCAGGAGGAGCGACAAGATGTGCAGGAGATGTTTGAGGAGTTATTCGATGGCTTTGTAAGGGATATTTCGGCAAATGGGCTTTTTGAGATTAGCAAATTAGTAGATTAGCAAATGAAGTTATTGGTAAATAAGCAGGAATGCAGCAAGTATTTGAGCGTTTCGCTCTTCAGAAAGGAGGAGGATTTCAACCGGTTTATAAGGGAGGCGCAAATGTTTGACCTTAAGGGGCTGGTTTGCGAGTCTTTTTTTCAAGATTTGACAAGTGAAACGCCTATAAGAGATTACACGTTATTGCTTGAGGGGGGTAGTTATACCTTTGAGGGCAAAAAGTACGAATTTGCAGGGCTAAAAGCGGTTTTGGCATACTTTGCTTACGCGCGGTATATATTCGTGGGGCATCAAGTTGATACGCCAATGGGGATTAAAGTGAAAGAAAATCAGGACGGGGAGACGATAAGCCAAACGGAACGACGTGATGTGCGAACGATGTACAAGCAACAAGCAGATATGCTGTGGCTGGACTGTAAAAGGTATCTTGAGAGAACAACGTCTAACATAAGCGATTGTAATGATGGTTGTAGTGAGCGTAATAGAGCATATAAACCAAGAATGAGAATGCAACTGATATGAGATGTACATTAGGATTAAAAGATATTAGTAATGATTGTGGTTATAAACCCTTGAAGGGGGTAAGGCACAGAGCACTAATGATTAGATATGAAGATGTAGATAGGGTTCGCAGCGTTGTAGGTTATGGTACTGCTACAGTAGACTTGTATCTGAAAGGAGGCAAAAGCGGCAGTATGTTAGAACTTCAGGAATATTATAAGATTAATGGAGTTATGCGCTATAATAGTGGGGTGTACACTCAGGAGATAACAATACGCATAGGAGATACTCATAATGCTAACGAATGTATACAAGCGGTTAGCGGGTTGAGAGGTGGTACGTGGGTAATGGTTGTAGAAACTATCAATGGTTCTTTTGAAGTGTTAGGATTTGGAGCTGGATTGATACTAACTTCAGCAACTCGTGATTATAATACTAATGGGGTATCTGTAACATTAAGCACACCATCTGGACTAACAGAACGACAAATGATATTAGTGTGGGCGGCAGAGGGAATGGATGGGACACAGAAGCGTAATCGTTTTGATAGCGGTCTTTCGGAGAGAAAACGAAAGATATTTGATTTTTCTTTTGATAATACGTTTGAATAAAAAATGATATGGGAAGTTTAGACAATAATATTAGACTTATAAGGAATGAAACAGTAGAGGGAGGTAATACTAAGGAACGTATCGCTGAAACTTTTGAATTATTGGCTACAGAATTAGAGAGAAAGGTAAACAAGGATGCAAATAAGGGGCTTTCTTCGAACGACTTTAGCAATGAGCATAAGAATAAGTTAGAAGGCTTACAGCAGGTTGATACATCGGGCTTACTGCAGAAAGGAGCCTATACTGGTAATGCATCGAGTTTGAAGTCTGATATTGATAAAAAGGTAGATAAAGTAGCGGGTAAGGGGCTATCGTCTAATGATTATACCAATGAAGAAAAGCGAAAGAATGAAGAAAATGCGCTTAAACGTGTTGCTAATATTACGGTTACTGGTGATGTAAATAAGATAATTACTATAACATTTGCCGACAGCACAGTAATGCAAGCCCCTTTTAAAGATAATGACCATATACCTTTAGCTGATGTGCATATGAACTCGCTGAACTTCAATGTTAATACGGGTGTACTAACAGGAGTAAAGAGCGACGGCAATGAGATTACAGTATCCTTAGAAGGGCGTTATTCATTGATAGGACACCACCACGATGAACGGTACGCACCTATAACCCACCATCATAACAATTATGCCCTCCGCACACATAGGCACAACTGGGATGATATAGATGGGAAGCCCAATAACCTCGCTACCACTGATAATGTTAAAACAGCAATTGAGGGGATACAGATAGGGGGGAGAAATTTATTTATTAAGTCTAATGATTTTTCTACTTCTAATGATTGGAAGTATCAATATGGTAGAATTGTAGATACAAATGTACAAGGTATAAATAATACTAATACAGCTACAAGGCTTTATCTTTCAGGAAGGAATTGGGACATACACAAGCCTTTCAGTTTTGACGAACTTACTGAATATACTTTAAGTTGTTGGATTAAGTTAGAAACAGTATCAAATGTTGTTTTTTACTTAAACAACGCTCAATCTTGGGAAAATCCATTAGCTGTTCTAAATGTTACAGGGAACTTAGATGAGTGGAAAAAAGTAGTTATAACATTTAAGCCTAAAAGTAATTTAAAAATGAATTTTCATATAGGTGGAAATGGTATAATATTTCAATCAGAAGGGAATATACTTATATGTAATTTAAAACTCGAAAAAGGCAACAAACCCACCGACTGGTCGCCAGCCCCTGAAGATTTAGCCAATCACGAAGATGTTATACAAAAAGTATCTCGTGTAGGTGCTGCAATAAGTTCCAATTGGACTGCTGTAGTAGAACATCAAAACAATACAATATTTGTAGAAAATTCTTTAAACATAGAATTAAATCAGCTACAAAATATGGGAAGTATATCTTTCATCAAAACCTTTGATACTGGTGCAGTAACCTTTACTTGTGCAGGAAAAAACATAATATATCCTTTTGATAACACATTCAACGGAAAAAAAGGCTCTACAGCTGTGGTTAGCATTCACAATAATGACTACTATATCCGTATTAGTAACGTTTAAACATATACAGAAGCTATGAATGCAATACAATTCTTTGATTGGGGAACTAAAAGAAAAAGATTATCTTATGAAGGGAAGATAACTAAAATTTACACAAATGGATATGCAACTATAAATTCAGACACTAAACAAACTATTAATTTTTCAAATTTAATAAAGGAAACATACACATTACAAGAAATAATCTTTCAATTTAAACCTTCCGATGGAGAAATAAATATGGGATTAAAACAATATATTCCTACTCACATTATTATAGAATCTGAAATTTTTGACCCTTATGCAACTGTTAATTATTTGAGTAGTTTTTTAAAAGAAAATTTCGATATTTTTATAAATAATAACCGTTGTTCCATAACTAAAAAATATATAAATACAGATGGAAAAAGAAGTGGAGTAATAAGTTTCTCAGGAAGTAAAACTATCAATGTCGATGAAATTTTAGAAATTAAAATACAATTTAAATAAACAATGATAAACTACATTTTGCAAGGCTTCGGCTTCACCGGTTGGCGCGACTTTGTCCAGTCAAGTTTTGGGCATATATTTTCAGTAAATTTTATTGCGGTTGATGTGGTAGTGTCCGCTTTTATCGGCTTAATTCACTTCCTGTTTGGTTTTAATCACTTATTCCTTGCCGCTTATGTGGTGCTGATACTCTTTGAATGGATAACAGGGGTATTGGCATCATTTAAGCGTGGTGAACGACACGAGAGCCGCAAATTCGGGCGTATGCTGCTTAAGATACTTACCTATTTGGTGCTGATATATGTACTGCATACTTTTTCGGCAAATATCAGCTTCCCAGCGTTAGGCGATTTTGAGTTTGACCCTTTTCACTGGTTATATTGGGTGGTGCTGCTTGCTATTATATGGCAGCTGGTAGTGAGCCTATTGGAAAACTTAGGCTGCTTAGGGTTTAGGTTTGCTAACGTGCTGCTGAAGATTATCAATAAGAAGTTTTTTAAGATGTTTGACCTTACTGAAGAAACTGAAAATACTAATACTTAATTATTATGACAGCAAAAGAATTTATACAAACTTATAAGCCGTTTGCTTTGGAGAGTGAACGCAAAACGGGCATTTCGCACCTCTTTACCCTGGCACAGGCTGCCTTAGAGAGTGCTTGGGGGAAGCGAGCCCCTGGATATAACTTTTTTGGAGTGAAGGCAAGAAGCGGCACGCCTGCTGATAGTAAGCAATTGCTGCTCACTACAGAGGTATTAGATACGCCAACTCCTAACCCTCAAAAATTTCCGAAGATTATTAGCATTACACAAAGGACTGATGGGAAGTGGTTGTATAGGGTGAAGGACTGGTTTATGAAGTACTACACTGTGGAGGAGGGTTTTACTGACCACGCTCAATTCTTTTTTAGAAACAAAAGATATGCGAAGGCTTTGGAGGTAAAGGATAATCCTTACAGATTTGCTGAAGAAGTGGCAAAGGCAGGATATGCTACGGATCCTGATTATGCTACAGTGCTTAAGAAAACAATTAAAATGTTAGAAAGTTATGGTTAGGATAGTATGGTTATTATTGGCTTTTCTGGTCCTTGTGGGGTGTAGGACACGCAAAGATATAGCGGGTGAACATCAGCACAAGGTGCAAAAAGAGCGGTTTATACACTATAAAGACAGTGCGCTGATATTGTCGCAAAGGCTTCAGCAATTGGATTTTCTGGCTTTTCAGGATTGGTCGGTAGAGATTGAGAGTGGGAAGGATAGTGTAGGAAATGCGCAGGAGGTAACTTATTACCGCATTCGTGATGGTGATAATGAGACTATTAGGGTAACAGGTGGAAAGGTGAAGATAAGTGGCAAAAGCAGCCTTTCTAATAGCCTAATAGAGGCGAATAGTACCCTTACTAATACGATTATAGATAGGAAAGACGAAAGACGAGATATGAGCACAAATACGGCTTTTCTTCATAAAACAAAAGAAGTGAAAGGAATAGTAATAAGATGGTGGTGGATAGCGATTGTGCTATTGGCCGTGTGGATTGGTTGGCGGTATAAGGTGTTTCGGTTTTAGTTTTTTCTGAAAGAAGCCCGTGCGAGTGTGTGCACGGGCTTCTTTATTTTACCAATCATCTTTTTTTGACTGAACGCCGTTGTCATTTAAAACTTCCTTTAATTTTATTATTTGTAAATTGTAATAGGATTCTATATCTTCTTTAAGTTGTACTTGACGTAATTTGTCGTCTTTTTCATCATAAATAGGGAAACCTCCCCATTTACTACCCTTAAACGTAACCTTTCCATCTCTATTTTCTTTTGGGTATATATCCTGATTTACAACCTCATATTTAGCTTTTCCATCTTTAAAAGATAGTTCTACAGTAATTAGAGCGTTGGCTGTTAGGTTTATGAAGCTGTTTTTAATAGTGCCAAAATTAGGAACAAATGTTTCCCATTTTATGTACTCATCTTTTACATCACCTTTAATAACTTCTTTAGGGTTTTTGTACATCATATTAATGTACTTAATTGTATTGTTATACAATTCACTTGCTGTTTTGCCCTGTGCCTCAATTACCACGAAGTCTTTTCCTGATGATTTGTCTTTAAGTCCGTTTGGTGTAACTTCAAATTCTTGAGCGGTTACAAATGCAGCTGAAAGAATTGAAATAACTGATAAAAATAATTTTTTCATTTGTTTGTATAATTAAAAGTTAATAATTTATTTACAAAAAATCTTTTGCACGATTAGAACGTTTAGAGCGACCTTTTTGTCTAACTTCAACTACGTTATACAGAAAACGTACTTCTTTCAGATTGATTTTAAAATCTTCATATTTTGGATTTATAGAATGACAATATATAATACCTTTTTCAGCATCGTGTTTTATGATTTCTTTAAGCATTATGCCATTAGTAGCGTGTGCTATAACAAAATCCCAGTCCTTAATGTGTAGAGGAAACTGCCATAGGTGTCGCTGTATTTCACGACAAATGACAATATCTCCTGCAATATAGTCAGGTTCCATACTATCACCTGAAACTTCAAATGCTAAATAATTACCACGATATGGCTCATCGGCTTCTATAGTTATTATAGGCAAATCATCTAAATATTCATCATTGTAGTATCCTTCACTCCAACCAGCTTGCGCTTTAGTAGATACAACTCTCACTTGTATTTTGTTATGATATTCTTTATTTTTTAAATTCCCATTAGGGACTTTGTCTGTTATTTTGTCAAAATCAATAAAGGTATTTAGAATATCGCCATAATTAGCGATAATGTAGTCTGTATTAATTTCAGGGTACTTATCACGAATGTTTATAACCTTAATAATAGGCACTTTTATTTTACCTTTGCTTATATCATCAAACTCTTCTTGTGATATATTGATTTTTTCGGCTGAAAAATCAGAATATGACTTTTTAAGGTATTCATATACTTCAAGGAAGCGCGTATTTATAGGGTAATTGCTATCATTTCCTAATAAATCAGGATATACATTGAGTATTTTTTCAAGGTTTTTACCTGTTGGAGTAGAAGTGCCCTTTCTATATCGTCCAATTGTAACCTGAGAAACCCCTGTATTTTTCCCCATCTCATAGGGGGTTATATTGTTTTTTGAAAGATATTCATCTATCTTTTTTGAAACATCTGAAAGTATATTACTTTCATTGTTGTTTGCATCTAAATTGTTTTTCATATCTCACAAAATTAAAAAAGGTTGAAAATTTATCAAAAAAAATACTTCTGAAAATCAGATGCTTACAAAAAAGTTTGTATTTTGTATTAAAATACTTACAAAAATATTTGCACGCTAACAAAAATGTTAGTACATTTGCATCGTCAAAATGATAGTAAAAAACAACAGTAAAAACGACTGCCGTTTTGACATTGCAAATGTACTAAAAAAAATATGAAACTTACAAACAAAGCAAAAGAAAAGTTAAACGATTTGGAAATGATGTGCCTTCTGTGTAAGAAGGTAGGCAGGAGTATTGATACCCTGCGAAAATGGAAAAACGAACCTAACACACGCTTCTATAGAAGTTCTGAGGCTGTAAGAGATAAATTCCTTGAGGTGATGGAAATGACTGAGGAAGAAGCGTTTGAGGAGGACAATATAACAACTAATAATTAGTAGCATTATGATTGACGAAGTAGAATATTTAATACAGAAGCTGAAAGGGCTTAATGTTATAGGTTGGCGTAGGGTGTTAGACGAGTTTCAGTTAGTGCCTAAAGTGGTAGAAGATATATCAGCGAGGGTGAAGCTACAACTTGACGAATGGGAGCAAGCCAACAGGGCATTGAGAGTGCCTGAAGCAGCAAAGCATATGGGAGTATCTGCTTACATTATACGTAGATGGTTAGAGCGCGGGAAACTTAAGAATGAGAACCCTTCAGAGGGCAATGTATTAATAAGTATACGCCAATTAGAAGACCTTAGAGCGTCTGAGCCTAATATGGTAATGAGAAAGCAGAAAAAAGTAAGAGCAGTACCTGCTGGGGCACGTGATTTCAGAAAAATAGCAAATTAAAAAAGCGACACTTCACAGCGTCGCCTTTAAGTTTAACAATCTAATTTTTTTAATTACGATGGCAAAATTACAACAAATGAGCGAAACTACCAAACAAAGTAGCCATTTTCTTCTTCAAGACGGCTACGTAACCTACAAGGGTAAGCGTTATAACGACTGTACCGCTGCTGAAAAAGAGGTGTTTAACGACGCATTGCACGTGGTGCGAGGCGGTGAGAAACACCCTATCATTATTAATCTTTTCGAGGTGAAAAAAGAGAATTACACCCCCAGCGGTAATGTAAGTAAGGCAATGTTTGATTGCTTAATTAGCAAGGCGCATAGCGTTGAAGATAGCAATATCGATGAGTTTGGCATTGAGGCTAAACACGGGGTATATGAGTTATTCATTCGAGGCGCGTGGGTCTTTGATAAGTGTACTCATCGCTCAACTATTCAGATAGTTTATAATGAGAGTTATATACTATACAAGGGCGAGTATTACGATTTGCACTTCACCGACGATCAAACCGACGTACTTATCGATTTACTCGCTAAAGAGTACAACCGCCTCGACAAGGAAGCAGAGTACAAACGCGTTGCCGATATTGAAGACGAAATCGCGTACCACGACGAGTTAAACACCCTTAACTACTCTCAATTCGGCTTCTTAACCCTTTAAAATCATTATGACTATGAAAGAGCAAGTAACAACCTTAGAATTGGGCAAATGCTACAGAGTGTACCACAACAACGATGTATTACACCTTATTAGGGTTAATGAAGAGCATACATCTTTAATCCCTAACAGACCGCCTGTATATATGGTAGCAGAGATATGGGGTGATGACACCATAAATACTAACACATATTACTCAGTAATCAAAGGCAGCACTTATACAGAGATAACACAAGAGCAGTTTAAGGCTGTGTTAAACTCAATGATACACAGAGTGTCTAATTACATAAGTACGATGAATTAAATCCGCTCATTTGTTGCTATTCGTAGGCTTCGGCTAACTGAAGTAAGAATGTTAGGCAGTTAGCCGAATGTCCTACAAATCAAAGAGCCTCTACCAAATAAATAAGTGCCGTGTTATTCTTTTAAATCTGGACATATCTAAAAATCATAACAACGCACGGCACTTTTCTTAAAGAAAATAACCTTAAACACTTATACAAATGAATGAAGAATTAATTACACTGAAACAGCCCCCTATCATTATCTATGAGCAAATAAAAGCAGTAGGGCAACAAATTGAGGCGAAAATCTCAGAATTGAACCTCGACAACCAGTTAGTAACTGATGAGACTTTAAAGAGTGCGAAAAATACCCGCACGATGTTACGCAAAGAACTTGATGATTTTGAGACGCAACGCAAGTACATCAAAGAGCAGGTGAACGCCCCTTATGAAGCCTTTGAGAAGGCATATAAAGAGCATATCAAGGTGCATTATGATAAGGCTGATAGTACGTTGAAATCGAAAATAGACGAGGTGCAAAATCGTTTGTTAGATGATAAGCGGGGGCGTATCAAAGACTACTTCACAGAGTTTTGCGCTGCACAAGGTATTGACTTCCTCATCTTTGAACGCTTGCCACTGAATATTACGCTATCGGCTTCAGATAAGAGCCTTAAAGAGCAAGTGGCAGGATTTGTAAGCGAGGTATCAAAAAGCATTCAAGTGATTGAAAGTTTTAATGAACCTAATGAGTTTAAGGCTGAAATACTAACCGACTACAAGCAGACGCTTGATATTACAAGGGCGATACAGAATGCACAATACCGCAGGCAACAACGTGAGGCTGAATTAGCGCGTATCGAGGCGCAACGAGTAGCAGCAGAGCAAGCAAGGTTAGCCGCTGAAGCAAGGGCGAGAGAAACAGTCCCTTTGCAAGCACCAGCACAAGTAATCAATGAGGCGCAACCAGCAGCACCAGTGCAACCTGAACCAGTGCAAGAGGCTACACAAGTAGTACAAGATTATGATAATGAGATTGTGCAATCCAGCTTCACAGTGATAGGCACAAGGGCGCAACTTAGAGCATTACGCGATTTCTTAGATAATAATAACATTCAATATAAAGTATAACACAATGGAAACACCAGTATTACAAAAACAATCATTAGCGAACTTCCTTAACAAGTCCGATAAATTCTTAGAGCAGAATTTAGGCGCAAAAAAGAGCGAATTTGTATCAAACTTATTAGCCCTATCAGATAGCAATAAAGAACTATCGCAATGCGAACCTGCAGACCTTATGAAGTGTGCGATGAACGCTACTGCACTGAATTTGCCACTAAATAAGAACTTAGGGTATGCGTATGTAATACCTTACTTTGACCGACAAACTAATCGCACTATTCCTCAATTTCAAATGGGGTACAAGGGATTTGTTCAGTTAGCAATACGCAGCGGGCAATACAAAACGATTAACACTTGTGAAATTCGTGAGGGTGAAATCAGACGCAACAAGGTAACAGGACATATTGATTTTTTAGGTGAAAACACCAACGGTGCAGTTATCGGCTACCTTGCTTACATTGAGTTACTCAATGGCTTCCAGCAGTCGCTTTTTATGACTATTGAGCAACTACAAGCACACGCTTCTAAGTACTCTAAAACGTACGCAAAAACAAACAGAGGGCTTTGGAAAGACGAGTTTGACCTAATGGCAAAAAAGACGGTACTAAAACTATTGCTTAACCGCTATGGGGTGCTTTCGGTAGAGATGCAAAATGCTATAGAGAAAGACCAAGCAGACGGCAATGGGCAGTACGTTGATAACCCTCAAGGGCGTACGGTGATAGATGCAGAGGTAGTTGAGCAAAACGAGCCTACAGAGGCTCAAGCAGTGACACCTATAGCGCAACCAGCAGCAGGCGCACCAGCTCCTCAGCAAGTAGATTTTAAACAAGTATGATACAAACACAAGTAATTAGTTCAGGTAGCGAGGGTAACGCTGTGATTTACAACAACGCAATAATGGTAGATTGCGGCGTTACACTCAAAGCCTTAGAAGCAGTAAAACGTTCCTTGAAAATTGTGCTCCTCACCCATAAGCACGGAGACCACCTGAAATTGCGCACCTTGCAACGGTTACAAGCCGAGCGACCTACCTTGCGCATCGCTTGTGCAGACTTCCTCTTAGAGAGGTTGGAGGGTTTAAACAATATTGATATACTGCAAGTGGGTAAGTTATACGATTACGGGGCGTTTAAAGTATCGCCAGTGAAGCTCTATCACGACGTGCCAAATGTAGGGTGGCGAATATTCCTCAATAGTGGGCAAAAGATATTCCACGCTACTGATACAGCGCACTTGGAGGGTATTACCGCCAAAGGTTATGACCTCTATGCTATTGAGCATAATTACTGCGAGGAGTATATACAGCAGGCAATTGAAGAAGCGCACGCAAAGGGCGAATATACGCACGCTTACGGCAATATCAATACACACCTTAGCATACAGCAAGCGAGGGCGTTTATTGAGGCAAACAGAAAGGAAAGCAGCGAGGTTTTAGAGCTGCATAAGAGTAAAAGTTTTTATAAACACGAATGAGCACAAGGACTATCTTAACCGATAGTATGGAAATCATTATAGTAAAACCGTCAGTCGCGAGGTTTTCGCACCAAAGCATTTTAGTAACGACTTTTTTAAGTAAATGGAAACAGTATTTAAAGTAGGTCAAAAAGTTTATGACCAAGTATACGAACCTGATATAAAAGGAGAAATATTAGATGTGAATATGAAATTATCATCACATCCTATTACAGTAAAATTTGGTAGTTGTGTTCGTTATTATACGGCTGAAGGTTGTAGAGGGAAAAATACTATAAAGACACTTTCGACGAGTCCTTATACTATTCAAGGTTTCGAACAAAAAGCACCCGCACCTACAATCAAAGATGCTTTAGAGTGGCTTAGAAAAAACGATGGGTGTGATGAATTTGACAACAATTACCCTAAAAAGGAAAATGTTTTTTGTTTTGAAGCACTTAAAAAACTTGTAATTCTCAGAGACTATTACAATGAGGGTTGGCAACCTGATTGGGATGATAGTTCTTTGAAGTATGTTGTCTATATTAAAGTAGATAATGGTTGGAATTTTATTATTGATTATAGAGCGAAATACCCTCGTGTATTATATTTTAAATCAAAAGAAATAGCAAAAAAATTCCTTGAAGAACAAAAAGAACTATTAGAAATCGCAAAACCTTTATTGTAACTATTGTAATTATTACCGATATGAAAAACAAAATCAAAAGAATTAATGCTGATTGGGCTGAGGTTGCTGAATTAGCTTGCGAGATTACAGGAACAGATATAGAAACTGTTTATGGGGATTTCGATGTTTTAGAGGATTCTCTTTATGAAAAGTTAAATATTGACTTTGATTCGTTCCACGAAATAGTTAACAGACTTCTGCCACTCGTTGATGTTGGGAAGTCTCCTCTTAGTGGGAAGTTTTTTAAAGGTTTCTCTAAGATTGAAGACGGCAAAGGTTGTTGGATTGTAAAAACTGAAATTTAAAGTAAAAAAAACTATGGAAATACAAGGCACTATCATTGAGCGTACGTAGGTACAGCATAAAACGCAAACATTCAGCCTACAAGAGTTTTTTTTGGATTGCTCTACCTACAACCAGCAAACAGGTGAGCGTTGGGAGAATGTTTTAAAGTTTCAAGTAACGAACGACAAAATGAACATTTTGGCACAATTCCAAAATGGGCAGCGTGTGAAGGTGAGGTTTAACATTCAGGGTTCGTTCTTCGAGCACGAAGGGCAACGCAAACACGCCCAAAGGCTAACAGTATTCGGTATTGAGGCGATACAAATACAAGTTCCGCAAGCGCAATACCAACAGCCTATGCAGCAGTACCAGCAAGCCCCACAAGGGTACGCACAGCAACCACAATATGCGCAACCAGCATACCCACCACAAGGGCAACCGCAATACCAGCAGGGGCAAATGTTTAACAATTACGGACAAGCACCTTCGCAAGGGGACGGCATACCGTATTAGTAACATAAAATTTTATTATAATGAGAAAAATAAAAAGAACAGAATTAGATAGCTATGAAGTCTATATATTAGGCTTAACTATTTTAGGAAAAAATACAGAAGATGAAGAAAAAATTGATGAAGATTATTTCTATGATGTTTTTGTAAATGCAGGTATTGAAATTGATTTTGATAGCTTTAAAGAAATCGTTTGTAGGTTATTTCCTTTGATTGATGTAGCTAAATCACCTTTAACAAAGAAAATATATAAAGGATTTTCTAAGGACAAAGAAGGGTTTAAAGAATGGTTAATTAAGGAGGAAGTATAATAATGATAAAAGCAAGTGGCGGAATTGGGAGACGCTTCACCAGTTGGGGAAATTAGGACACGTTCGAGTCGTGCGTTCGCTTTGGTTGTGACTAAATTGCAGGTTCGAATCCTGCCTTGCTTTCAAAGATAATAACAATGAAAAAGATAACCATTCCGAGCAACGTTAAGAACGGCAAATTGGTACAAAATCGCAATCTTATACAAAAGGCTATAGCCTCATTTGAGGACACAAATATCAATATCACCATTGAGAGGCGAAGCAAGAAACGAAGCGTACAGCAAAATGCTTTCTATTGGGGCGTTTGGATACCTATCATTCAGCAGGCTATGAATGACACTTGGGGCGAGTTTTACCCTCCTAATGAGGTGCATAATGTACTAAAAGCCTTGTGTAATTATGAGGAGCGTCCTAACCCTGCCACAGGTGAGATACAGCGAGTACCTATGAGCAGCACCAAGTTAAGCACCTACGAATGGGAGAAGGAGTTTAAGCAACAAGTAAGACAAATGTGTAGGGATAATTTCAATCTTGATTTGCCTGAACCTGATAATGAGGAATAACCAATTTTCACCCTCGTTAAGCAAGGACAAAAACAAGTTGTAAAGCACTGAATATCAAATTAAAAATATAAATAAGCAAGTTTTAAAGTAAAATAAGCAATGAAAAAAGAAACCATAAGCCGATTTAATGAGGTGGTACTCACAACATCAGACCTTACCGCCTTAAAAGGTAAATACCTAACTGAAAATCTTTATCGCCGTTGGGAAGAAAAATTTATTGATGAGGATACAGGCGAGTTTGTACCTATTGAGCGCAGGGAGATTATCCTTTATCAGGGTGAAGAACTAACTGATGAAAATCTGCAAACTATCAAATTCTTTATGGATAGCGGCGAACTAAAAGAAGTATCTGTTAGCAATCTACAACGCTCGGCACGATTAGTAGGAGGTAATGCTACCATTTGGACGGCTGTGGTAGATGACAATGACAAAAAGCGCACATTCTATTTGTATGCTAATAGTGCTATCGTAGCACAGCAAATCATTACCGACTATGTGGAGCAGCATTATAAGGGAACGTTTGAAATAAAATCACTCAAAGAGCAGCAGTATTTTACCCTTGTATCGTTGGCAAAGAAAAACAGCGATGAGGAGCAAAATAAGTTCTATCAGATAGAGGTAGAAATAATGGTAAATAAAGAATCTTACCCAATGCGCTTTTTGGTGAAAGCACCTAATGCTGAAGAAGCAAAAGTACTAAGCGAGGCGTTTTATGAAACTTATATGCGTGTGGCTGATGAGGATAAAGAATTACCTCCTTATACAATGACCTTGCTATCGGCAAAAACGCTGAATGTAGAGGCGGTAATAGACCACCAATTTTGCAAGGAGTATATAGACAAGAGCAAAGAAACGTTATAATGTAGCCATTGTGCACCCCGATAGGCAAGCACTCACGTTCGAGCCGTGAGCGGGGGCGAAGATTAAAAAATAAAGTAATGAGAACAATAAAATTCAGAGGGTTCAGTAACTGCAACAGCCAATGGACTTATGGAAACTTAGTAATTGTAGATGGTAAATATCATATAACAGACCAAGAAGAATGTGAAGAAGTATCTGATTATACATTGGTAGATAAAAATTCTGTCGGGCAATTCACAGGAGCGATAGACTGTAATGGGAATGAAATCTATGAAGGGGATATACTATATAATGAACAAATTCATAAAAAAACAGAGAAATATAAAACACCTATAAAAAACTTTGTAGTTTATTTTGATGATGATATTTTAGGTTTAGGATTTAAATGTAAATCTACGGTTGGATATAAAGAATGTTTTCTAATGAAAAAAAGTAGATACTTTGAAGTAGTAGGAAACACCTATGAAAATCCTGAATGGTTAAATCAAGAATAATTATGGTATACGGATATATTAGGGTAAGCACTGACCGACAAACAGTAGAAAACCAACGCTATGAAATAAAGAATTTTTGTAAGAAGCAACAAATGATAATTGATGAGTGGATTTCAGATGAGGGTATATCAGGGACAAAAGAGCCTTCTAAGCGAGATTTAGGAAAACTACTAAAAAAAGCTCAAAAGGACGATGTTATTATTTGTTCAGAACTATCACGATTAGGGCGTAATTTGCTTATGATAATGGCAATACTCAATGAGTGTATGAACCGTAATATTCAGGTTTGGACTATCAAAGATAATTACCGATTGGGCAATGATATTAGCAGTAAAGTATTAGCCTTTGCTTTTGGTTTATCTGCTGAAATTGAACGTAACCTTATCAGCCAGCGTACCAAAGAGGCTTTGGCTCGCAAAAAGGCAGAAGGAGTATTTATAGGTCGTCCCAAAGGAAGTCTTTCAAAAAAAGTTAAGCTAACAGGGAATGAGGATAAAATACGAAAATATATAAAACAAGGAATGTCTCAACGAAAAATCAGTGAAAAATTAGGTGTTTCAAAGGGGACAGTAAATCGCTTTATAAGAAGAGAAAAACTACACAACTACAAAGAAAAACAATAATTAACAACCCGATTTGAAAGGAGATTGAGCGCGCGGCAATCTAATTCAAATCTCTAATTTCAAATCAAAATGAATGAGTATCAAGAGTTTTTGCGACTAAAACAAAAAGCAAAGGAGCATAAAGGCTTTACTCCACTACCGATGAACCCTAAACTATTCCCCTTTCAGCAGCATATTGTTGCTCAAAACATTCTCAAAGGCAAACACGCTGTATTTGCTGATTGCGGATTGGGAAAGACGGTAATGGAACTTGAAACAGCAAGCCAAATCGTAAGACACACCAATAAACCAGTGCTTATCCTTGCTCCGTTGGTAGTGGTAGCACAGACCAAAAGAGAAGCAGAAAAGTTCGGTTTTGACCTTGATAAGGTAACCATTACTAACTTTGAGAATTTGCACAACATCAATTCGCAAGAGTATGAGGGGCTAATCGTAGATGAAAGTTCTATAATGAAGAACTTTGAGGGGCATATAAAAAAACAACTATTTGAGTATTTCCACAATACCCCTTACAAGTTTGCTTTTACCGCTACCCCATCGCCAAACGACCCAATGGAGTTGGCAAACCATTCAGAGTTTTTGGGCTATCAAAGCAGGTTAGGAATGCTCGCTACCTACTTTATCAACGATCAAGACCACACAAGCAAATGGCGACTAAAAGGACACGCGGTAGAGAAGTTCTACCAGTTCGTATCGAGTTGGGCGATAATGCTTACCAACCCTGCTGATATAGGTTACCCAATGCAAGGGTATGACTTATCCGAGGTGATTTACAAGGAGCATCAAATCATCACACAAAATGATTTCAGCAATGGTTTATTATTCCCCGATATGGCTGTATCAGCTGCTGACTTCAATAAAGAATTGAGGCGTACAAAAGATCAGCGAATAGCCAAGGCAATAGAGATAGCTAATGCTGATAATGAGCCTCATATCGTATGGGTAAAACTCAATGATGAAAGCAAGGAGGTTACAGCGGGTATTCGTGGAGCGGTAGAAGTATCAGGGAAAGACGAACCAGAGGATAAGGCGCAAAAGCTGTTAGACTTTGTAGACGGCAAATACAGAGTTTTGGTTACTAAACCGCAGATAGCAAAATACGGACTAAATTTTCAGCACTGTTTACATCAAACTTTTATGAGCCCTGACTTCTCTTTTGAGGGCTTTTACCAAGCAGTAAGGCGTTCGCATCGTTTTGGGAAGAAAGGCGATGTAACGGTAAATATCATCACTACCGACACAATGCAGAACGTTATGAGTACCATAAGGGAAAAGGAGACACAATTCAAACAAATGCAAGAACTAATGATTAAAAACCAAGAAATATGCAAACACCTACATTCAGAGCCATACACGGCGATTGCGTAGAGGAAGTGGCTAAACTCCCTACCGATAGTATAGATTTTTCAATATTCAGCCCCCCATTTGCCGAATTGTACGTTTATTCAGATGATATTCGTGATATGGGTAACTGCCAAGATTATGAAGAGTTTTTTGTACATTTTCAATTCCTTGTAAAAGAGTTAGCAAGAGTAGTGAAGAGCGGGCGATTGGTAGCTGTACATTGTATGGATTTACCTGCAATGAAAGGCAAAGATGGGTATATAGGGCTCAAAGACTTTTCAGGAATGCTCATTCAGTCCTTCCAAAAAGAGGGTTTCATATACCACGATAGGATAACGATTTGGAAGAGCCCAGTAGTAGAGATGACCCGCACCAAGTCTATCGGTCTCCTTCACAAAACGATCAAGAAGGATAGCAGTATGTCTCGCACGGGTATTCCTGATTATATCTTAGTATTTCGCAATGCAGGTGATAATCTTGTACCTATCACACACCAAGATACTGATGAAAAACAAGAGAATTACCTACCCGTAAGCTTATGGCAAAAGTACGCTGAGCCAGTATGGTATGACATCAATTACTCCGATACCTTGCAATACACCAGCGCACGTGATGAGAAAGACGAAAAGCATATTTGCCCCTTACAACTCGAAACTATCAGACGATGTTTGCACTTGTGGAGCAATGAAGGAGAAACCGTATTAAGCCCTTTTGGAGGTATAGGAAGTGAAGGACACGAAAGTTTAAGGCTAAAGCGCAATTTCATAGGGATAGAGTTAAAGCCCTCATATTACAACCAAATGCAAAGAAACTTACAGCGAATGATTGACGACCTCAATCAAACAACCTTATTCTAATATTTCATTCATTTGTCTCCCCCTTGTCTTTGGCGAGCGTTATTATTTGGCGTGCCATTGTCCAGAGAGCAAGTTAAGGGCAAGGGGAGTTTTTTTAACAATAAATATGTAACTATGAAAGATACATTTATTCTAAAGACTAAATACGGAAGTGTGGTCAATAAATTGTCCGACAAGCAGGCAGGCGTTCTTTTCAAAATGTTATTCGAATATGTGGAGAACGGGGCAAATGCAGGCTCAACAGATGAGAAAGTTGAAATGGCTTTTGAGTTTATCAAATTAGATTTAGATGCGTTTTCTGAAAGTTATCAAAAAAAATTAGCGGTTAATAAAGAGAATGGAAAAAAAGGAGGTAATCCGAATTTTGTGAAGGGAAAATCTAATCCTTATTACGATAAAAAAGACAACCCAAACATAACCGAAGATAACCCTATATTACCCAACATAACCGAAGATAACCCTAATGATAATGATAATGATAATGATTTATATAAACAAACAAACAAACAAGCGGGCGCGCACGAAGAAAATCCTGAAGCCGAAAAACATCTCCTAAACGCTTACGAAGACTTCAAAGGAAACTTACCAGCACTCGAGGCTTGGTTCGCCAAACGTTGGAATGATGCTAAGAAACATTACAAGGCAGGAGTAATTGGAAAAGTTGCTATACTTGGACAGTCTAAGTTAAACCTCATTGATGTCGCTAAAACATACACCCAACGAGAGATTGATTTAGCCATTAAAGGCGTTTTCATTCAGAAAGAAATTTACCCACAGTTCACCCTATCACCTGACAAAATGTTAGAAGCAGACCATTTTAGCAAGTTTTATAACGCTGGACTATCAAATACACAACTCTACAATGAAAACCCGCAGAAAGGACAAAAAAGCAGCAAAAAAGAAGTGATACGCAACGTAGGCGACTTGTAGAATGTAACTGACAACTAAAAACCGACAAAAATGAGCAAAAACACAATCGACTTAGACATCGCAATGCGTAGGCTTGCATACCTTGCTAAACGCAAAGGAAATGCCGATGATAAAGAAGCGTTCAACTCCGTACTGAAGTTTATCAATGCAACACAAGAATATCAGACAGAAAAGTACCCTTTGCTATCAAGGTTGTTCTGCTTTGTATTCCTAAATCGCTACTTATTCGCTAAAGAAAAGGACGAAAAAATAACAGCCAGCGGCATATTAGCACACGTGCATCAAATCGTTCAAAAACCCCTTAAATGGTGGATAGACGATATAGCCGAAAATACTAAGATGATGCGATACGAAACCGCTTATAAAGACTATAACGAAGCCTTAAGAGAAGCTAACAGAATAGCCGAAGCAAACAAAACACCAGCAGAGCAAACCACAAGCCTAAAAGACGAATTTCGCACACAAGATATATCCCGCATTGTAGAGGCAAAAAACAACATCGTCAAAGAGCGAATGGCAGACTGCATCGCTGTTTTGCAAAAAGAGTACAAACGTGAAGATATAGAGTATTTTATCAAATCCGAAATCACTAAATTATCGCTATTATGTCGCTAAAAGTACAAGAAATTCAGGAAGGAGTAGAGCTTTCACCATTCGATGATTTATGGTTCGCCCGCGAGTACGAAAAAGCATACATACCCCTCGATAAACCCCTTCCACCGCCCGAAACACTTATCAGCATCGGAGAGCATCAGTACAAAGGCAACTACTACCCTACAACAGTAATGACGGCAGGCAGTTTTAGCGTAATTGCAGCACCAAGTAAGAGTAAAAAAACACTTTTCAAAACGCAACTATGCGCTACCTACATCGGCGGAAATGCAGCCTATCGCTTCCCCCTACTACGTACCCACCGCAAGAGTGATGAGTATGTATTAGACTTCGATACTGAGCAGTCCGACTACTATGCCCAGCGTACTTTTAAAGGCGTTGCCGAAGTAGTAGGCACTATATACCCTCAGTACCTAACCTTCAAGATATGCCACCTCACCGCTGAGGAGCGTGTAGCATTCATTGACAAGGCATTAGAGCGTTACAAGGGCAAGACCAAGATGGTGTTTATCGATGGTATTGCCGACCTGATGAACGATGTTAATAACCTCGAATGGAGTAACCAAATCGTGCATAAACTCATCAAGTGGGCAGACCAGTATAAGATACACATCTGCACAATTATTCACGTTGCTTACGGAGTAACCAAAGCCACCGGACACTTAGGGAGTGCCGTCACCAAGAAAGCAGAAACAGTCTTTTTGCTCAAGCCCGATGAGAACAATAAGGATATAGTGGAAGTGTTGCCGCAATACACACGAGGCTACCCATTTGAAGCCTTTAAATTTATGGTAGATAGCAGCGACTTTACCATTTATCCTTATGATGAATTTACAGGCACAATGGCAAAACCAACGTACAACGTGCCAAGAATGCCCACACAAGAGCGGAGCAACAACGCTATACCTACCGCATCGCCTAATGAGGCTTTTGCAAAAAAAGAGCCTGAAGACGATGTACCATTTTAAACCGAACACTAACCGAACACTAATCGAACACAAAAACACTGAAAAAATGAACAACAACAGATTTATAACAGAACTCCGTGTAAGAGGGCTAAATATAACCCCTCAAGAAGCACAAAGCCTAATGAATATCGCAATAGCCGAGCACGACAAAGCAATAGTAATGCCCGTGCTAAAGCGTGAGAAAATAGCCCATTACGCTATCCTTGCTCTATCGTATGCCGATAGCCTCAACGAACTAATGCACGGGATTGACGACAAAAAATTCAGCAGAGAATTTAAACGTTCATTCAGACAGCTTAAACACTTCAGCGGAGAAGCCGTGAAGCAGTTTAAGAAAACAATGAAAGACGACAAAGTACTATTAGACGCCTTCGAGTCGTACTCTAACGACTTATCGGAGATGATATACCAGCACTTAGATGTTATTAACGAAAAGTATAAAGAATAATGAAAAAACAATTACCACAAGAACAAGAAGTAGTCGAGTTATTCGAGTACGCAGCACGCAACCTCATCAAGGAGTTTTGCCGCAAACAGGACCTACAATTTGAATTTGATAATTACGATGTAGGGGGAGGTATTATATGCTTATCCGATTACTTCTTCAATATTGAAGATATATACTTCGATATGAAGCACAACAAACCCAAAGGAAAGATACTGCAATGGTACGACTACGTATTAATGCACGACACTAAAATCAATTACCATTCCTACTGTAAGGGGCTTAGATAAGAATTAAAAACTAAAGACAAATGAATACACCAAATTTAACAATCCAAGAACTCGTTCCACTTATCCAAGAGTGGGCAAAAGAAAGAGAAATCTATGAGCAACTAACGCCTTTTGATGAACTCCTCAAAACACACGAGGAAGTAGGCGAACTCATCAAAGCGTGTTATGACGATTACAAACCTGCTATTCAGGACGCCATAGGCGATGTAATGGTAACCCTCATCAACTATTGCTGTTTTAAGAAAATAGACTTTGTAAAAGTGTATGAGCAAATTCAGTATGATGATAGTGAGGCTATAAATATATATTGCGCCTTAACCGTAAATGATATAATTGCATTCTTTCTAAGAGATTTATTTTATAGTTGGAACAAATCTCTAAAAGTAACAATATTCAGTACTGTAAGTAATATATTGAGAAACCTACATAATATAACTATCAATGAGAACACCACCCTCGAGGAGTGCCTCAATATCGCCTACAACGAAATCAAAAACAGAAAAGGCAAAATTATTAACGGAAAATTTATCAAAGATAAACAAGATGAATAAACAAGAATTATTAAGTTATCTAAAAGAGGCGCAAACACACCTCTCAGAGATTGAGAAACACACTCGTTTTCATAATGAAATAATGAAAAAACTCTATTTACAAATTTCTCCTGAACTTAGTAAGGATAGAGAAATAGATAGTTTACTCAAAGAATTGGATAATCGCAATGAAGAGGTTGCCATAAGTTGGTCAATGTATTTGTTTAAAGGATAAAGATATGAATAATAAATTGAATTACCCCAATTGGCTTGTACCCATCGACGCGATACTTACGAAGAAGCTCGTGAGGCGTGCGTAGAAGAATTGATAAAAATATTCAAAGAAAATAAAGATAGATTAAAATGATTACAAAATTAAGCGAATTAAAAGAAGGCTCTCTCATTCTGTGTAAGAAGGAAGAAGATGATACTTTTTCTCCATTGCTATTATCAGAAGAGCAAGGAAAAGCATTAAAGGCATTCCTAATTTCTTTAAGTAAAGATGAGCCTCTGGTATCATTAGGAAATTATACAAGACTAATTGAGAAAAAGCCCACTTTTACTTGTAAGGTTACGATTCCAAAAATTAATTGGGAAACCCTTTAATTTTTTGAGAGACAAAGATACTTTTTTTAGTTCTTTGTCTCTTTTTTTGCAAAAAATATTATATGTAAAACATTGATTATATAACAGTTATACAATTTTGTTACAAATATAACAAAATAAAACATAAAAAGCAAGCAAAATACTTGCGTAATTAAAATAATTGTCATATCTTTGTAGTGTAAAATTAAAACAAGTAATAACAATTCAAAAACACTTAGAAAATGACAACAACAGACAAAACATTAGGCTTACAAGAATGGGTGAATGACAATAACTTCACCACCGAAACAATTAGCGATGAAGCAATCGTTGAATTTGTAAAAGAAAACTACAGATATTACAACTATGTAGACAGTATCGAAGAAGCAGAACAGCTGTACAATGAATCAATAGAAGACCGTGATGAGTGGTTAGAGTTAAGAGTATTAGACACCCCCGAACGAATCGAAACGTTCGTCGTTAAAGGTGAAGAGTTTGATGGGTATGCTCGATATGATGAAACCTATACAGTAGAGATTGTAGGTATAGCAGACCGTCAAGGCGGTGAAGAGCAGTTTTATATGATTGATATTTCTCATCGCTAATAAAATAACAAAGCCCCTAATGTAATGTTAGGGGCTTCCTTGTAAAATTAAAACAATTCTAATGATTTAAAATCACTTAGAATTAGTGCAAAATTATAAAACTTATGAGCAATAGCAAACTTTTCGAATTAAAAATGCCTAAATTTTTACTGGCAACAGAACCTTCACAAATGTCAAGCGGATTTCATTACATCTATTCACCTCACTACTTATCATTGGTATTGATAAT
>ERZ773067.65-NODE-65-length-64892-cov-4.346638_pt1 | contig 64892 bp, 55 predicted proteins | sample MGYA00580622_ERZ773067 | MGnify/ENA primary metagenome ERZ773067 (study PRJEB29015, sample SAMEA2737998) | human oral metagenome | biome: human oral; feature: human-associated habitat; material: dental | place: China | collected 2113 ...
TAGGGACGTTGTCCTTCTCGAGGCGGGATTGCTCCATGATGTTGCCAACATATACTATAATGGCAAAGGAAATAACAACGCCGCCAAAAATAAGCCAGCCTCGCTTTTTATTTTTGGTAAGTGGTCTATTTTTACTCTCCTGGTAGATTTGTTTGAGGCTTTTGGCGGATTTGTCGGAGTTTATAGGTTTTTTGCGGCGAAGCGAGAGGCTCATTTGGCAGGCTCCAAAGATAACCTAGCAAGAACGCATTTCTTAAACTTCGTCGATTTTGATGTATGAGACATGCTCTCAAGGCTTGTCGCGGTCGTCTCCATGGAGTCTGTGTTTGAGTAATGCTTTTCAAACCGCCGTCCTTTGTTAAAAGATAAATCTACGCCGTCTTCATCGCATTTAGGGTTGGCGTTAAATACTGAATGTGAAAATTTTGGGTGAGATCCTTCGTATTTTCCAGTAATCGTGATTGGTTTTGGCTCTTTATTATTCTTAAATAGACCAAAAAACATAGTAGTTTATTTTCCTTTCCTTATGGAGGGATTATACTATATGTAATGAATCAGGGGTTAGCACTTGAGGTATTGCTCTCTGGGCAGAGCGCGTTGTTGACTGGTCCGGCTGGGACGGGTAAAACTTTTGTGCTGAACCAGTTTATTAAGCTTGCAAAACACGACGGTAAACATGTCAGCGTAACGGCGACAACAGGGTTGGCCGCGACACATCTCGGCGGTACGACAATTCACGCCTGGGCGGGGATAGGTGTAAGTGACGCGATCGGTAATGGCTTTGTCGAGCATATGGCAAAGGGTCGACGTGAAATTATTGAAAAAACTGATATATTGATCATCGATGAGATTTCAATGCTTCATGACTATAGACTTGATATGGTTGATGAGGTTTGTCGACTGGTTCGACGAAAGGACGAGCCGTTTGGCGGTATCCAGATAGTTATGTCGGGAGATTTTTTTCAACTACCGCCAGTTAACCGCGATGGCAGTAGGGAGGGCGGATTTGTTGTAAATAGTAGCGTATGGCAGGAGCTCGACCCGGTTATTATTTATCTTGACCAACAATTTCGGCAAAAAGAGGGTGATGAATTACTCGATATTTTGACTAGTATGAGGACAAATGATTTAAGGCGTCGACACGCTGAATGTCTACTCGCTCGGGCTGATGTAGAGCCACCTGAGGATGCTAAATTAACCGAGCTACATACTACAAATGTAGACGTGGATCGTATCAACGAATTGCAACTTGCTAAGCTTGACGGCGATGAGCTGATTTATCAACAACATAGTACGGGTAGTGCGAATTATGTCGAGAACCTACAGCGTGGGGTGCTTGCGCCAGCGATTCTGACGCTCAAGCAAGGGGCGCTTGTCATGGCGGTCAAAAATGATATGAATCGTCGATATGCAAATGGTAGTATCGGCACGGTTGTTGATTTTGAGCCGGCGACGGAGTATCCAATTGTCGAGTTTTTAAATGGCAAAACTGTGACCATGCAACCAGATACCTGGGAGCTAAGAGATGGCGACAAAAAGCGAGCTAGTATCAGTCAGATTCCACTCAGGCTTGCCTGGGCGATTACAGTTCACAAAAGTCAGGGGATGACGCTTGATATGGCGCGGATTGACCTGCGCAAAGCGTTTGTGCCTGGAATGGGATATGTCGCGCTTTCACGAGTCAAGGATATCGGTAACCTATATCTCGCTGGCATTAATCGAATGGCTCTTGTAATGAGCGATGATGCACGCATGATTGATGAGCAATTGCGTTATCGTGCTACTCAAGACACGAAACGATTTGCCTATCTCGAGGTGCAGGCTAATTCTCGTAATAATCAGCCATTAGAGAAAAAGAAGAAGCAGGCTGGTTCGACTTGGTCAGAAAAGATTGCCAAAATGCGCAAAACGCACCCAAATGCTTACATGCCGTGGACTGATTCTGATGACGCAACGCTCAAGGAAGATTTCCAAAATGGTTGTAGCATAAAAAGTCTTAGCAAAAAGCTCGGTCGTCATGAGGGTAGTATTAAAATGCGCCTGCAGAAGCACTTCGGCGAAGATGTTGTTCAATAATGATCATGCTAAAATATTGATATATGCTAACGCTTGAACTACAGGGCGTCGATAAGAGGTATCACAAAGACGGCAAAGATGTTGTTGTCCTCGATGATGTTTCGTTCTCGGCAAAATCAGGAGAGCTGGTGGCGATCGTAGGCGAGAGTGGTGCGGGAAAGACGACTTTAATCAAGTTGATTACTGGTATTGATGCAATTGACGGAGGCGAGATTATTGTAAATGGCAGGTCTTCTAGGGCGGTAACTTTAGCTGAATTTCGCTCCTATATGAGTACGCTTGTGGGCTATATCTCACAAGACTACCAGCTGCTACCGTATATGAATGTTTATGATAATGTGCTGATCGGTCAGCTACTGATGCCTGGTGTAGATGAGGGCGAGTCTCGTGCCAAAGCTGAGCGGATTCTAGAGCTGGTAGGCTTGGGTGACAGGGCTAGCTATTTTCCATCGGAATTGTCGGGTGGTCAGCAGCAAAGGGTTGCGGTGGCGCGGGCGCTTGTTCGTGATGCAGAGATTATTCTGGCCGACGAGCCAACTGGTAATCTAGACTGGCCTAAAGCGCAGCAGGTGATCGATCTGCTGCGCGAAGTCGCTCATACGATGGATCGACTAGTTCTGATGGTTACACACGATCAAAGGATAGCTTCTCGAGCTGATAGGGTGGTTAGGATTGATCAGGGAAGGTTGCGGGCAGATGAATAGAATGAAGATATTTCAATTAATTGTTGGTCGTAAGCTACGCTACTACAAAAAGAAGAATATTCGGATAGTCTTACTCTCGGCTTTGCCGTTATTGCTTGTTGGGCTAGCTGTGTTATTTGGAGTTGTGGTTGGTTCATTTTTTGCTCCACAAAATGAAGCGATGCACAAAGGTAGCTACTATCTAATTTCGGGACAAGATATTGATGAGGGTGAACTAGCAACAAACAATAAAGTGATTGGTCTAGCAAAACAAAAATACCAACGTATCCAGTCTATGATAGAGGCTAATTCGGGTAGAGTAGATCCTAGCTTACTCGCTCTGTCTGAGAATCCCATCGTATCCGAGGGCGGTAGAGAGATGGTGCAGACAAATGGTTCAATCGGTAAATGGGCAGTAGAGAATTATCGCGCATCAAGTGAGTATCAAGATGGTAGTCTACGGCCGTTAGGTTTGGCGTCGCAATCGACTCGTATCTACCAAGCCATACCTCGTGGTGGTTTTTTGAGCATGTATGTTAACGGTAGAGACCCTATTGTCCATAGTGAAAAACAGAGTAATGTTTTTTCTGGTCAGGCACCACTGATTCTCGATGAATCTGTCCTGAGGCCATACATTACTACTTCACTTAATGCCGTTTCGGCGGATGAAATACCGATCTTGTTGCCTATGTCAGAACTGAGGTCGATAGGACTGATCTCGCAGATAAGCAGGACAAATAATTTTGAGGATATGATCAGAGAGGCTAGACATGTGGCTACTCAGGCGTCTGGCAAGACGGTAGAGGCTTGTTTCCGAAGTGATTACGAGATGACACTCTTACAACAGGCCTTGGCTGACGAAAAAAGCAGTTCAAATTTAGCCAGGACTGACTGCGTTTCACTTGCAGATACAAAAGACTTGGTGTCCAAGAAAATTGCTGATGAACTAGGCTCAAACACTAAAGTATCGGTACAGAAGGTTCGCTTCAGGGTAGTTGGTGTTTTACCGGATATCTCCTGGTATGCGTCGCAAACTACGGACCAGCTAACGTCGATGTTTTCGATGCTACGAGCGGGCACTATTAATGCAGCGGTTATCCCTGCTGGTTCGTCTAGCGCCAAGCTAAACCAAGATATGTTTATCGCAAGCAGCACAGTTACTATGGGTACACGTCACAAGATGACGCTCGAGAGGTTTGATAGTCAGAAAGACCTTATAGAAACCTATCAAAAGTTTAGCTGTCCGACAGTCAGCCAGCGATGTACACAGGGTACGTATCGATTGAGTGAGGTTGGTACAAACATTATCAGCACTACAGATGTTTTATCAAAAATATCCAACGTCACGGTGAGTCTTGCCATTATCGTTGCACTAGTTTCTCTGGTGGTTATCAGTATGACGTATATCAATCTTGTAACAGATGATGGTAAAGAGATAGTGCTACTACGCACTCTGGGTATGAAAAGGTGGTGTATGATGGGCGTTTACACGGCTTACTTTGGTATATTATTTGCCGTATCGTCAGTTGCGGTTTATGTATTTAGCTATCTGTTGGTTGGGGTATTGGGCTGGTTGCTGTCGGATAAGTTACAGGAGATACAGTATTTTGTGTATGGGCTCGTAGGCCCCTCGTCTGGGTTTGAGCTTGGCCGTGTATTTGGCGGTACGTGGTTGTGGTTGGCGCTAGTACTAGTGGGACTCTTGGCGCTGGTACAAACTGTAGTTGTATTAAGGACCTTGAAGCAATTTAATGTCCGCACTGAGTCGGTAGATCAATAGAAGGCTCTGGGTGTTATCGATTCTAAGTTGACTTTTTATTAAATATATGATAGTATAGCGGTATATCTTGTAGATACAAAAATGAAAATACGTCCAAAAACGCCTAATCAATTGATTGCTCAGCACGAAGACACTTCGCCTGAAGTGCGTAGGCAAATCGAGGGAGCAAATGGTGACTTGTCGCAGGTGGCGACATCGGCATTGTCCACCTATATACAGCAGATTCGAGAAGCGAGGCGTAAGAGGGAGCGGTATTTCACTGAGCCGATTGAGGCGTTTACCTCAGCAATTCCGCTTAAACCAGAAATAGAGCAGAGGATGATCGAGGCCTACGGAGACAGAGTAGTTGATGTTACTGACACCTCAGGCTCTGCCCACGAAACTGTGCGTAGGCAATTTCCAAGTGGCACCTTTTTGTTCCACGGTTCGATCACTAGTCGTCTCATCAAAACCCTCCAGAGTGGATATTTGATGAACGCGCACGCTCTTGGGGGCAAGTCGGATCGTGAAGATAATGGCGGTGAAGAGGGCATATCTTGGAGTATTGGTGATATCGAGGCGATACCGTCAACGCGTCACCATATGGCAGGATTTATCGCGTCACCCGAAAAGATACTAGGCGAAACGACGCAGCTTGCCGTGCCCGATAAACCGGCGCCATACGAAGTAGTCCAGCTTTCGCGAAACATTGATGCCAAAGAATATTATGACACCTACACTCAGGCGCGGCTGCTTGAGGGTGTGTATGATGCATTATGTCTCTTGAGCAACGTGGACGAGCCTGAGCGTGCTGATATGCTAGAGGGTGCTATGGATCTAGATATCGATGAGTACGTAGAAAGAGACGGCAAGGGGGGCCTGTGCCTAAGTCGTAAAACTTCACGATTAATGAATGAGCAGGGGGGGGCGACGCTTGCTAAGCTGTGGCTTGAGGCTACGCACGTGGATACAACTGATTGGGCCGCACTAGAGGGCGCGATGGATGACTTAGAGCGCCGGATTATGAATACAGCGGATGACATAGAGAAATATGTTAATGACGCAAACGACGTACGTATCCCCGTAGATAAACTTACGCTTGTGGTACCTCGAAAAGATATTAAAGCATGGATGCGTGTGTTGGTACGTTGTGGTACTAAGCCGGCATTTGTGATTACGTATGATAGTGCGACGGTCCAGCTAGAAGATTTTGTTTCAAAACACAGGGGAGATGGGCGTGAGCTGGCTCGGCAGTTGCGAGGAGTTATAGGTGAGACTCAGGATACGATTACGTATCAGAATCTCATAGGTGCAGATTTTACTGATGAAATGCGGGCGGTAGAGCATAAGCACTTGATAGACGCAGAGTATCTCGGAGACACAAAACGCGTAGAGATGAATCAAGACAGGCTAGAGGTTTTGTAATTTTGGTTTATTGTAGCTTATGCAAACTTTCAGAAAAATAGTACACTAAGTTATATGACTGAAACTACTGAAAAACAACCAGAACCAACAGATATTTTCTTGTGGGCCAACCAAGCGGACGCGCATAAAGATGCGCTAGAGGTTGACCTTTTTCTATTTACCAAAGGCTACACGGTCTATGCAACTAATTACGCAAAAGAGCTAAAAGCGCAACTCAAAGTACTGTTCCTGTATGACATGATAAGCCAGGTCCAAACAGGGGCGGCAACTGGCATGCTGGTCCGTGATTTTGAGGCCGCGGCTGCTGAGGATAATGTGCTTGAGCGAACGGTATTGGAGCGAGTTGAGCACGCCCAGGAAGTGATCGAGCAGATTATGTACGGCGAAGAAAGCCTAGAGGTGTTTCGCGAGAGTGATCATGAATTTAAGAAAGTAAAGGGTATCATTGCACGCTTCTCGCGTCCCGACGCTGAGCCGTTTTTCATCGCAAAGCTTTTGCCGCAGTCCCAGGTCCTAAAGGGCGCAACTGCTTGGATGTATAATGGAGACTCATTTCAGCCTTTCGCAGCTGATGCGGGTCTGCGCATTACACCCGATAATCAAGTGCTAGTAGCAGGGCAGGATATATTTGCGTTTAGCGAAACAAAGTTTATCCGCATGTTTGGATATGACGCAAAGAAATTTGCAGTTGCCGAGGAGAAGATTAAAGAAATTGAAGCGCATTTTAAGCTCAAGTTTCCTGATGGAATGACGTTTGACTCGCTAGTGCGTGATACACCAAGCTTGGTTGGCAAGTTGCAAAAAGTTGATCCGACGATGGTGACCCAAGACCAGGTTGTCGACCACGCTGACGAGATGGGTCTCGAGCTCATGACAGATGATGCTACGGGCGAGATTATTATCATGGACGCAAAAGATGCTGCAAAATTTGTGAATCTACTTAATGACGACTATGTGACGAGCGATATGACAGGCATTAAATACGAGCTAAAGGGCAAAAAAGAACTTCGTGATAGCGGAGGTGCTTCTGCTGATGTCGAGATTGGCGCGTAGTTACCACCTTTCGTCTTATATGAATAAGTTGATATAATACACTTATATGCCGCAACGACCCAAGCTCTCATTTCCGAAAAGATTTCTGTGGGGTGTTTCGACAAGCGCTCATCAAGTAGAGGGTGGAAATCATAATCAATGGAGCGTGTGGGAACTCGAAAACGCGAAATCGCTTGCCGCACAAGCGCCGTATCAGTATGACGATCTGGCGAATTGGCCTGATATTCGTAGCGCCGCAAAGTCAGCTAGCAACTATGTCTCGGGTAAGGCAGCGAATCACTACACTCTCTACGAGCAGGATATTCAGCTTGTAAAAAAGATGAATATGAACGCTTTTCGATTTAGTGTCGAGTGGTCGCGAATTGAGCCTGAGCAGGGCGTTTGGAACGCTGAAGCCGTAGAGCACTATAAGTCGGTGTTAGCAGAGCTAAAGAAGCAGGACATTGAGCCAATTGTAACGCTATTTCATTTCACGCTCCCTGTTTGGTTCGCCAAACTTGGAGGATTTGAGAAACGGGCGAATGTTGATCATTTTGTGAATTTCTCGGAGCGGATATTGGCGGAACTGGGGTCAACCGTGAAATACGTTATCACTGTCAATGAGCCAGAAGTGTACGCAATCGAATCATACTATCGAGCAAAGTGGCCGCCTCAGGTACAGAGTCTAAGAAAGACAGTGTGTGTGATGAATAACCTCGCGCGAGCACATAACCGCATCTCTAAGCGTTTGCGAGCTATGAGCCGACGATATAAGGTGTCGGTCAGTGATAATGGTCTATATGTGTACCCGGGCGATGACTCGGCGTTGAGCGTTCGTGCGGCGGCGGTAATACAGTACTTAAACGATGATTATTTTATGAAAAAAGTCGTCAAAAATTGTGATTTTATAGGTGTGAATTATTATTTTAGTAACCGCGTTTATGGGTATAGAGTACATAACCCTAACGATCACGTGAACGACCTAGGCTGGAGTATGGAGCCAGAGCATATTCAGCGGATGATTGAACGACTGTATGAAAAGTATCAGCTTCCAATTTTTATTACCGAAAATGGTACGGCCGACGCAAAGGACGAACATCGAAAATGGTGGATTACGCAGACAGTCATGGGTATCAACAAGGCGATGACAAATGGGGCAGAGGTGATAGGCTATCTGCACTGGAGTCTAATCGATAATTTCGAGTGGGATAAGGGTTTCTGGCCACGGTTTGGGCTATTTGAGGTTGACTACAAGACTGGTAGGCGAACGCCGAGACCAAGTGCAGTGTGGTTTGCACGAGTGCTGAAAACTATGAGGGGATAATTTGATGAATGAGCCATTTGCACCTAGCGAGATGAAGATTGCCGTGATCGGTGGTGGTACGGGGAGCTTTATGCTGTTGTCGGCCCTCAAAGGCCACACCTCGCAGATAGCAGCACTCGTCAACATGGTAGATGACGGAGGAAGCACGGGTGTATTACGTGATGAGCTGGGTGTGTTACCCCCTGGTGATGTGCGGCAATGTTTGGTGGCGTTAAGTGGCTCGCCACGAATACGAGATCTGTTTAACTACCGGTTTGAGGAAGGTACGTTCGAGGGACACTCTTTTGGCAATCTTTTTTTGACGGTGCTCGAAAAAACAACAGGTAGTTTCGCTCAAGCTATCGAGACGGCTAGTGATATCTTGCGAGTAAATGGTAACGTTATACCAGCGACGCTTGACGATGTTCGACTGGTTATGAGTTGGGGCGGTAAATCTGACCTGACGCTACATGGCGAACGTGTAATCGACGCAGATCATTTCAAACACGATCCGCGTCGTGCTACTTTGTCGCTTGACCCGATCCCGACAGTTAATCCGATGGCGATTGCGGCAATTGAACAAGCGGATTTGGTTGTGATCGCACCTGGCGATCTATACACGTCGCTCGGTCCTTTATTGGTTATTGATGGGATAGGCGATGCCCTCAGACGAACAAAGGCGAAGGTGGTATATGTTTGTAATCTGGTCACAAAAGATGGTCAGACAAATAATTTTACGGTTTCTGATCATGCAGCGGAGATTGAGCGATTTGGCGGGGGCGGCTTTCTCGATGTTGTTCTATATAACAATCAGATGCCTTCTGAGCAGATGCTAGAGCGATACCAAACTGAGCATGCGTATCCTGTTGTAATTGATCCAGAGGCGCTTGCTTCTGCTTCTTATGAGGCGATTGGCGGTAACTTTATTGGACAGATTGCTGAATATAACCCCGTCGATCAGCATATCCCCGTGACGCGGAACTTGATTCGCCACAATCCAGTAGCGGTTGCTAATACACTTGTTTCGCTGGTGTAATATAGCAAAAAATACCACAGTCTATAAAAAGTGCGGGGCATACTTTATCTCTGTTATATATTTGACTTATCCACAAAACTGTGGATAAACGTAACCACAATGAGAAGATATGTCAAAAAATGGTATTGCAGTATTGTGCGATGTAAGGGTATGATGAGGTCAGTGGAAAAAGCACAACCAAAATACGTGCACGCACAAACACCACAACATAAACCAAACATAATACAATACAACGATGATAGGGCAGAAACACGAAACCCAACATTCCAGCGAGTACGTCGTTAGGGTCGCTCTTTATCTATGTTGTAGCCGTCCGCTGATAGTTCAGCGCTTAGATTAGTTTACTTATCTGTTTTTTATCCAGTACATTAACAAGTAAAGATATCCTCGAGATCAACAATCTGGTAGTGAGACAGTGGTTTATCGATCCACTATAAAAATAGTCGAATGTACCTTCCTCTAACACAACACCTCCCAAAAAACTCCACCTCACATTTGAATCCCCGAAAAGTACATGCACTGATTAGGGTGTTCTCACAACACATAAGTCTCTCTCGGGTACGTAATTGGTTATGATCTGTTTAGCGGATCCCGTCGATGCGTATCCAATAACTTATCAAAAACAAACACTATGAACTGCGAAAACAAAAAAGTTTCACTGCCAGTTTGGTGATCTCGAGTATGACCTCCACAAAGACCACGCTGTGGTATAGTGGGGGCATATGAGTATTAAAGAACATCCACCACTTCATGTTCCAGTTTTGCTCAATGATGTCCTCGTGACGCTTAATCCTAAATCAGGAGAGAATTACCTCGATCTGACGGCAGGGTATGGTGGCCACGCACGGGAAATTTTTGCGCGAACTGCTAATTATACTGAGTCGACATTAGTCGATCGGGACGAGATGGCTCAGAGTCATCTGACCGAATTTTCTAAAAAAGGAACTCAGTTGCTTCATGCCGACTTTGCTAGCGCTGCCAAACAGCTTGTAGAGGAGGGGAGAAGCTATAATTTGATCTTGCTTGACTTGGGGGTGTCGTCACCTCAGCTTGATAGAGCTGAACGAGGATTTTCCTTTACGCACGATGGTCCTCTCGATATGCGAATGGATAAACGTCAAGCCTATACGGCCGAAACGTTTGTCAACACTGCAAAACGTAGTGATATTGTCCGTTGCATTCGAGAGTACGGCGAAGAACCGCTAAGCGTAGCGAAACGCTATGCGGATGCAATTATCGCTTCTAGGCCGATCGTGAGTACGGGTCAGCTCGCAGATATTATCAGGCAATCTCATGTCGGTAAGTGGCAAAAAACCCACCCAGCGACACGCACCTTTCAGGCCATTCGGATCCAGGTCAACGACGAACTCCGCCAGGTTGAGGAAGTCATGTCGCTACTACCGAAGCTCCTAAAAAAGGGCGGTCGGGTTGGTGTCATTAGCTTCCACAGCCTGGAGGATCGGATCGTTAAGCGATATTTTGCTGAGCAAGCCAAGAGCGGTTATGAAGCTGAGCTTGATATTGTGACCAAGCATCCGATTAGTGGGACCACTCAGGATGTTCACAATCCGCGATCACGTAGCGCTAAGCTTCGTGTCGCTGTGAAAAAATAAACAAAAGAAAGGGGAAAAGGACATGCCAGTTCGCATCCCAGTACAAAACGCCTCAGAAGAAGTCAAAGTTGAAGTTCGCTTCAAATAAGACTATCTTTCTAAAGCGCTTTTAAACAAATGAGGCGTCGGGGCCGCAGTAGCGCGGCTCCCGGCGGGCTCTATAATCATGTAAATACAAAAAATAAAAAACAAAAATAAGCCCACCACAAATGTCATACGCAAGAACCACACAATTTAATAGCAGGCGCCAAACCAACTGGTCTCGAAATCAGAATACAGTTGCTTTCGCCTCTGCTGTCAAGCTTGGTCCAATCACTCACACCGTATTGGTCGCTCTGATGCTCACTATTCTCGGACTGATTTACCTCACGCAGGCGACCCGCGTATCGGGCTATGACTATGCGGCAAATGAAGTGGCCAACAAGATATCAAATCTGACAGAACAAAAGAATGACCTCGAAGTTGAAAATGCTCGACTAACTGCGTTACAATCAGTGAAGAACTCTAGTGTGGCTAAGAACATGGCGACCCCGACAGATACTCGTTCTGTCAGTGAATAGCGTTTCCTCTCCATGAAATTACATTTTTTTAGATTAAGTCGAGCGCAATATATTGCCATCATCACCGTTCTGCTGATGGCGCTTTTTGTGGTAAGGCTTTTTCATATTCAAGTAATTCAACACGCTTTATATGTTGAGCAGGCCGACAGTGAGCACATCAAGCAGTTTACGCTTCATGCAAAGCGAGGCGAGATATATACGATGGATAGCGGAGTTCCGCATAAGTTGGTGATGAACGAGACAGTTTATACGGTGTGGGCTGACCCAACGATGATAGTTGATAAGCAGGCAGTGGTGACGGCAATCAATAAAATTGCCGGAGGAAACACTCGGAATGACTTTGCAAAATACCTTGATGTTAAGAAATCGCGCTACCAGGTGCTTGCAACGAAAGTTTCACGCAAGCAGGCGCAGATGTTAAAAAAGGAGAATCTACCTGGTATTGGGTTTGATGCGGTTAGCCAAAGAGTCTATCCAGAGGGGCAGCTAGCTAGTCAGGTGTTGGGTTTTGTGGATGCAGAGGGAAAGGGCAAATATGGATTTGAGCAGGCGAATGATGCAACGCTGCGTGGGGTAGACGGCATGCTCAAGACTGTGACTGACGTTCGTTCGGTGCCTTTGACGGTTTCTGACAAAAATATTAAAAAGCCAGCTGTTGACGGCAAGAATATGGTGCTGACAATTGACCGAAATGTACAGGCAAGGGTAGAGCAGGCCCTTGCCGATGGGCTTGGTCGAAGCGGTGCAAAAAAAGCTAGTGCGATTGTCATGGATCCTCAAACAGGTAAGATATTGGCGATGGCAAATCTGCCAACTTATGACCCAGGTAAGCTAAACGAGATAAAGGATGAGGATCAAGTAAGTAATGACGTTATCACTCATCCATATGAAGTTGGTTCAGATGTAAAGACGTTTACGATGGCAATGGGCATCGATAAGGGGGTAATTACTCCAGGAACGACATACAACAATACTGACTCGATCCGTGTTGAGGATATAACGATCAAAAATGCTAGCCTTGGTCATACTGGTGATATTACAATGCAAAAGGCGCTTAATCTGTCGTTAAACACTGGGGTCGTAACGGTAGCGCAACTACTTGGCGACGGCTCTAGGATTACACGAGGTGCTCGTAATACGATCTATGATTATTTTTATAATCGTTTTCGTCTCGGTCAGGTAACGGGGGTGGAGCTCGCAAACGAGTCGGCTGGAGTCGTCATATCACCTGATCACGTACAGGGTAACGCGGTCCGCTACAGTAATATGGTGTTTGGACAGGGAATGGATGTAACGATGTTGCAAGTCGCCAGTGGCTTTAGTGCTATTGTCAATGGCGGTATCTATCATATGCCAACGGTTATCGCGGGGTCAATTGATCAAGATGGCCAATTCAGAGAGGCGCCATTGAAACGACAATTCCCAGGAGTTATATCGGCGTCATCATCTGCGACAATCCGCGAGATGGTCCACCAGGCGCATTATGCAACATACAATCCGAAAGGAGACGGGTCGGAGCGATATCTCGTCGGAGGCAAAACTGGAACATCTCAGACCATAATCAACGGTAAATATGTTGATAATCAGACGGTCGGAACGTATCTTGGTTATGGCGGTGAGAAAGGAGCGACTCCGTCTTATGTAGCTATGGTAGAGATATCTGCTCCTGGTAAAAATATGGGTGGTGGAGCCGACGCAAAGCCAATTTTCAATGAAATATCAAACTGGATGTTGGGCTACCTAAGGCTGACACCAAAAGAGTAAAAAGAGGTATAATACGGTTATGGAACTTCCACCCCACGCAGCGATTCACCACCTAACAACTGACCTTAATGCAACATTTATCTTGAGTATTGGTGCTTTTCTTTTGTCAATGGTGTTGACGCCAGTTTATACATATTTTGCTTACCGTTATAAGTTTTGGAAAAAACAGCGAAGTACTAGTACGCTGGGCGAAAAACTGCAGATATTTACTAAACTTCATCAGAATAAATTTACTCGTAATATCCCGACGATGGCGGGTATTATTGGTGTTATTGCTATATCTGTCGTTACGCTTGGTTTTAACTGGGATCGAGCCCAGACGCAATTACCGTTGGCTGCGCTGATCGGTGGCGCGGCTGTCGGGCTTCTTGACGACATAATCAATATCCGTGGACAGGGGAAGGGTGTTGCTGGCCTTCGTTCTAGTCTAAAATTTGTGATGATTATTCTGATGTCACTTGTTCTTGGTTGGTTTTTTTATGCAAAGCTTGGATATACGTCGATTCATGTACCGTTTGTGGGTGATTGGCAGGTTGGAGTGTGGATAATTGCTATTTTTGTACTAGTCGTTGTATCGACTGGAAATGCGGTAAATATAAGCGACGGGCTTGACGGGCTTGCTGGAGGACTCCTGGCAGTTTCATTTTCGGTATTTGGTATGATCGCCCTTTTGCAAGGACATCTAAAGATCGCTGGTTTTTGTTTCACGGTAGTTGGCGCGCTGTTGAGCTATCTTTGGTTTAATATTTATCCCGCGAGGTTCTTTATGGGTGACGTCGGTAGCTTTGCATTTGGGACGAGCCTTGGTGTAGTCGCCATGTTGACGAACACGCTCTTTCTGCTACCGATCATTGGTATGATTTTCGTGATTGAGGCGGGGTCAAGCTTGATCCAAATTACCGCAAAACGATTTTTTGGGAGAAAGATATTTATCTCAGCGCCGATACATCATCACCTTGAGGCAAAGGGTTGGCCGGAAACAAAAGTAACTATGCGGTTTTGGGTGATTGCTTGCGTTGCTGGGTTTATTGGGCTGCTACTAGCACTTACTGGGGGGCATATCTAGCTGTGAGTGTTGCGCGTCGACGAGATGGGCGTTCAACTTTTTTGCAGGGCTCTACTGATGTCGCTAATCAGCGTAGGCATCGACCTGATTATAGAATAGTTTTGTTTATGGGCATTCTCATGCTACTTGGCTTGGTCGTTATGTATGCGATCGGGCCAGAGCGAGCTAATCTTTTGAATCGAATTTATAACACAAATACCTATACTGAGAATTTTTTTGTGATCAAACAAGTGGTTAGCCTAGCAATAGCGCTTCTGGCATTTATTTTCATGTCAACTGTACCATTTACGAAACTCCGTAAATATGGCTTTCAGCTAGTATGCGTTGGTCTTGCGCTGTCATTTCTGCTATTTTTGCTTGGTAATGTCGCGCACATCGTGCCGTCAACGCTAGGGGCATATCGGTGGTTCCAGGTGGGTAGCCTAAGCTTTCAGCCGGCAGAAGTTTTGAAGCTATCGTTATTGATTTATACGGCGGCATTTTTAGGTAAGCGATATTCTGAGGGCAAGATAGACGATAAGTCGGCGACTTTGTATCCTATTTTGGGTCTATCTGGTTTGGCGTTATTTATCGTAGTTGTTATCCAAAAAGACATGGGTACAGGGCTGGCAATTTTTTCGATGCTTGCGACGATGTTTATCGTTAGTACGATGAACTGGAAAATATTATTGAAAATTGTAGCTGTATGTGTAGTGCTCGGCATAATTGCGCTTGTTACGTCACCGCACCGTATGGAGAGATTGACGACTTTTATAGGTGGTGATAGCGCCTCGATGACTGCTGCCAATGAGTCAGATAACAATTATCATATCAAAAATGCAAAGATTGCCCTCGGTACGGGCGGGTTGTTTGGTCGAGGGATCGGAAAGAGTATCCAAGCCACAGGATATTTGCCTGAAGCTATTAACGACTCGATTTTTGCTATCATGGGGGAAATCTTTGGGTTTATTGGTACAACGATTATCATAGGTTTGTTTAGCGCATTGTTGCTCCGCTTGCTCAAGATATCTGACCGCTTGCCTGACATGTCGATGCGTCTAGCTGTGGCGGGCGTATTTGGGTGGCTTGTGGCTCATGTCGCCATGAATATTGCGTCAATGATAGGTATTACGCCACTAACAGGAATTACGCTACCATTGCTCAGTTTTGGTGGGACAAGTATGATATTTATGTGTGCTGCGCTTGGTCTTGCGTTTCAGCTGTCACGCTACACCAGTCATAGACCTGTTCAACTAAAGGAGGCTACTCATGAAAGTACTAGCAGCCGGTGGGGGGTCGGGGGGTCACGTTACACCCGTCGTCGCCGTTCTACGGGAAATTAAAGATCAGTATCCTGATACTGAAATAAGGTTTTGGTGTGATCGAAAGTTTGAATCGCAGGCCAGGCGTGTTATGAAGCATTTTGATGATTCTATTCGAGTTGATGTCGTCGTGAGCGGTAAATTGCGTCGGTACCATCATCTGACGCTTATCCAGCAGCTTATCAAGATTCGGACAATTGTGCTGCCAAATTTAATCGACGGAGTCAAAGTCGCGGTTGGGGCGATTCAGAGCTTTGCTAAATTAATAGCGTGGCGACCCGACGTTGTATTTACAAAAGGCGGGTTTGTCTGCCTACCGATTGGGTTTGCGGCCCATATGTTGAGAATACCACTCGTGATTCATGACTCTGACGCTCACCCTGGTCTAACAAATCGGATTCTTGCTCGTTGGGCTTTTAGGATAGGTACTGGCGCGCCACTAAAATTTTACTCATACCCCAGCTCACTCTCACGCTATGTGGGAGTGCCGGTGAGAGCGGAGTTTACTCCTTATAGCGAAGGAGATAGGCAAAAGGTGAAGCGGTCGCTTGGTTTTGACTCGAATCGACCGCTTGTTGTCATTACAGGTGGAGGGCTTGGCGCACGACGTATAAATATGGCTGTAGCAACTATGCTCAATGAACTGATGGAGCGGGCAAATATCGTACTTATAAGTGGTGAGGGTCAGTATGACGAGATGAGGGCTTTGACCCCGCAAAACGATGAGCGGTATCAGCTACATGCATTTGTAGGGCAGGGTATGGCAGATATGTTGGGTGCAGCCGATGTTGTGGTGGCGCGAGCTGGTGCGACGACGATTCTTGAGCTTGCGGCGCTTGCTAAGCCGACGATTCTTGTACCTAATGGCTACCTGACGGGAGGGCATCAGCTAAAGAATGCCGCCGTCTACGCCGAAAAGGGAGCTGTAAGCGTGATAGATGAAAATCAACTAGAGAAGCACCCCGATATACTCCTTGATGAGGTGATAAATATCCTCTCAGACGACACTCGTCGCAAACAGATGAGCAGGCTATTTTATGAGTTTGCTAAGCCGAATGCTGCACGCGACATGGCTACACTGATCGTTTCTGCGGTGAAAAAGTAGCTTGCGACTGCTATAATAGCAGGGAAGCATAACTGCTATGAAACTATTGCGAAAAAAACAACAAGTACCAGCGCGTCGTAGCAGTCTGGTTGTTCGAGAGGGGCGAGCAAACGCCGATTCTCTTGATGAGCGCTACGCTTTCCGACGTAACAGGACGTTGACAGGTAGCTTATCGTCAAATGTTTCCAGCGCCAGCGAGTCTTTTAATGAGCTACGTTCAGCTCGAGTCCAGGCGCACGATCTCAGGCGTCATCGTCGTAAGTTATTCGGTGTATGGTTGGGTGTTAGTGTGGCTACTTTGCTTTTGGGTTATCTGCTGTATGAGTCCATCGCGTTGCCAAATGTGCGTTTTCAGGAGGCCGTCGTTGTCCAGCTGGAGGATAAGTCTCTTTATGAAAAGAAAATCCAGGAATACTTGAACGCACATTTCTTTGAACGAAGCCGACTAACGCTAAATGTTAAAAATCTAGCCATTTATCTGCAGACACATGGCGCACCAGAGGTAGAGGAAGTTTCATCTAGTTTGTCGTTCGGCGGCCTGGGTGTTAGTACGATATCATTAAAAGTACGTAAGCCGGTCGTTAGCTGGAAAACGGGAGATGTTCGGCTGTACGTGGATCAAAAGGGTATTGGATTTGAGAAGAACTATTATGACGCGCCAACCGTTTCGGTGCTTGATCAGACGGGCGTCCAGACTCGTAATAATCGTATTTTAGCAAGCAACCGATTTCTAAGTTTTATGGGGCGACTAATTGGTAGACTTGCTGAGCAGGGCTATCGTGCTACTCAAGTCGTTCTGCCAGAAGGTACTACGCGTCAATTGTTGATGTCGGTTGACGGGGTGCCGTACCCAATTAAATTCTCAGTTGATCGTCCGGCAGCGGCTCAGGCCGAGGACGCAGCCCGATCGATACGGTACCTTTCGGCTAGTGGAATTAGCCCTACATACCTTGATGTGCGAGTTAGTGGAAAGGCTTATTATAAGTAGCCGGATCTGGGGCGAGAGACTAAACGTACACCCTTGCCGATTGGTAAATGTTCTATTTTTGTTCTAATTATCAACAAGTTTACAAAAATATATTTAGCATATTAAAATAGGGAAATTGCAAATTGTCAAAAAAAGCAGGGAAAAAGGATAGGGGGTAATAAAAATTCAAAAAAGCAAATATATGTCACATAAGTTGTGAAAAATCAAATATATCGTTGTGGAAAACTATATAGACGGTCGGTCTGCTAGACATTGGTAGACGCCAAGAGTATTCCAGAAAAGAACATATGTATGATCTACGGGCTTTGTCAGAGTAAGCTAAAGTTATAGTGCCTCGCAAGTTTGAGTGGTAAAAGGTATCGGGTAAGTAGCAAACTCCCCTCTGTGTAGTTCATGTATGCAAAATTAGCACTCAGGCTAGACGTATGCTGATTTATCTTTCGTGCTTATATTTAATGTCTCAAAAGGTATATTGTGCGACGTATCTTTACAATCACAAATCATATTCATATACTTCTCTTATCATTAAATAAGGAGTGTTATGAATCCTGATTCACAACTTAAAACTACCCTACCTGACAACCTAATATCACGTTTCAGTCGCATATACATTGACGAGCGTCAGTTTACTGACGATTCTGGGAAGATTGTCAAATATGATCGTCTCGTTCTTGAAGGCGCATTGAATGATGTTCCATTTTTGTTCGAATACAAATTAGACAAAAAGGACAAGGTTATTATGACCTTGCTCGATTATGCGAAGGGCTCTATTTAGGGGTAAAAACCAATATGGAATCAGCAAAGATTAATTTCGCGCAAGCAATAATCACTGTGATAATTGAATTATCACCAGTATTGCTGGTTCTTTGTTTTGTTTTTATAATTTTCAGCTGGCTACGTGTTTTGATCGATTCAATGTCAGGTAGAGGTCTATGATGAATCATAATCCTACTCTATTAACCTCTGATCAACTAGCAATAGCTCCAAGCAATGTTATTTTAAGCGCAATATATGAGTATATTGTAGCTGCCACCTCCCTATTCTTTGCTCTCGTAATAATCTACTGGATTATTCGCTTTCTACAGTGGTTTTTGCCTAAGTATTGGTATAGGAGTAAACATAATGAGAGTAAAAATTAAACGATGTTGCCTATTTGCTCTCTCGTTACTTCTATCATCTACAGGCTTATCCGTCCTGTTATCAAATTTTTCATACGCCATTTCACCTTACGATAACGTATATCAAACTACTGATGATGTAAATGTCTATTATGAAAAAGGCTACTCTAGTAGCCTACCTAATCTAGAGGGTAAAAAGGTAGATTTTTCAAAGTCTTATGTAGACTTTATCAGTAAGCCTGAAAATTACCCAAACAACAGCTATAAAAAAGAATACATAGATTCTTTTAAAAAGGCATTAGAAAAAGGCTCATGGTACATTTCTATGCAAAACTCAAAAAACAACGATAAAATATGTCGCTTATTTCATTTAGTTTGGGTTGAGGACGGAGATTTTAAGCTGACATGGCGCAATTGACGCGCTTGTTGCCGCCGCAACCCATAACATAACTATTACATATTCTAGCAACTGGCCCGACAATCCATTTAGACCGTATGTTATCTCACGCGAATTAAAAGCTGATTTCATTGTAGCCTCAGCTAATAATGCCTATAATAACGTCTTTTTAACACAACGATCTGGTAATATTGCATATCCTGAGGGATACGATGGTAAACGCATTATTGCCGACATTAAAGATAGAAAGCAAATACGTCCTCAGTTTACGTATCAGCTTCATGACCGCTCGATAACCGCACATGATTACGCTCAAGATCTACCTACGTTCGAGCCAGAGCCTGGTTATAATATCGTCAGCTACGAGGTTCAGTGGTCACTTTTTAAATGTGACGACAAAGGTTATGACTCAAAGTTAAATATCTGCAACGGCTCCCCTATCCAGGTCGGCTATTCGATACTGCCACAAGATCAAGATTTCACCACTTCTGTTGAAGAATACGGTGATTATTTTCTAAGCGCTAAGTATCAAGTTCAGCAGTGTTATCGCTACCCCTCTTACCCAGCTACGCCAGATCACTGCTTTTATGTGGATCTAGGCGTTAAGTTTAAAGATTATGATTTTACAAAAACTGAGATTCATCTAATTATTGACGGTCGTTCGGAAACAGGTGACACATCTCAACTTAGCTGTGGTGCTGACGGTAAGTGTAAAATACCTGAAGCTGTCTGTAAGAGCGACATATTTATTGAGCAGTTGACTTGTGAGATAAACAAACGAACGAAATTCGGCTTATTTAATCCAATGCTACAATCTCTTATCAGTCTCTTTAAGTCGCTAACCGTCCCTGCAAATCCGTCGTGTCGTTTAAGTATAAACGACGTTACTATCTTTAATAAGGCTTTCCTATTAGCGAATATGGTACATGGGTTTGTCGGCAATCGCTTTTGCTTAGACAAAAGTTACCAGTTGTATCTATAGCTGTCAATTTTATACTTGCAATGATCGCAGTTTATGTGTTTATCCGCATCTATAATAGCTGGCTTGATGATCGTGATAATGACTTAATAAAAGGCGTAAAATAAATGAACATTGGTGACATCATACAGACTATTGCAACGATTCTCATATTACCGCTTCAGATAGTTTTATTACCTATTGACATGATTTTTGCACAAATTCCAGGGATTAGCGTAATTCCGTCAGCAGTTCGATCTATTCTAGCTTTCATAGGCTCAATACCTGAGACCATCGTGTATTTATTCGGGATTAATCCAATTCTCTGGAATTGTATATTTTTAACGTTTACGTTTTATATTACTGCGTCGCCAGCTATTCAAATTATAAAAAAAGTCTGGGCATGGGTGAGACCATGATTATGTGTGAAAGCTCGTTACATCATTTTAAACAGTCAATGGTTTTATATCTATGCGGGTATTCCATTTATTCCTTTAGGTGTATTTATTGTAATTTCGAGGTAGAAAATGTCATTAAAAATTGACTTTAAAAGCTTCATAAAACCACGCCGAAAGCTAAAAAGTGGCTTTCCGATTGGCATGGTTTTATTTACTGGAAAACAAGGAGGCGGCAAGAGTCTCTCTCAATCTCGATATATGCGAAAATTACAGCTAAAGTGGAATGCTAGAGTATATAGCGCGACTGATTACGTTTACGCAGATGATATTATCCAAGAGAGTGAGATAGCGCATAAGATATTAACTAAACGTCAGTCTCGCCCTACTATTTTCGCTCTCGACGAAATTCAAGTTTTATTAGAGCGAGATAACACCGACTCTTACACTCGTTCGCAGATGCGCAAGGCTATTCAGCAACAACGTAAGCGTAATACAAGCATAGTTGGTACGTGTCAAGAATTGTTAGATCTTGACACGATCTATCGCCGACAACTCGCTTACGTTGTTCGCTGTTTCCATTTTGGCCCTATCCAGATAGAACTCTGGCTAGATGGTGCCTCACTTAAATTTGACGACAATTTGAATAAATATACAGGGTCACTCGTCGACATCTGTATATGGAAGCGTCATAACGACATTTATGATCTTTATGACACTTTTCAAGTTGTCGGCGAAAAACAGGGGGTCACGCCCTCTAATAAGGTGAGAAAGGAAAAGATACATGTCAGCTGAACAAATTACAGCGCTGACAGGGGCTTTCAACCCAGCTCAGCTAGTTGATACGTTTGTGAAATTTGGCCCATTTATTATGGTGATCGCAGGGACTATCCTTGCAGTTTCACTAGCTAAGTGGGGCGTTCGTACACTTCGCCGAAAGCTCTCAGGCGGTGTAGCGTAAACGTATCTACATATTGTGTTTAGATTGATTTTTATCAATTGGATCGCAAAAGACGGGTGACGTGGACGCTTCCACCACCGGAAGCGTCACCCGTCCCGAGGCGCGCCAGAGGCGCGGTGAGGGTACTTGAAACCAGAACATTTAACCGTTCTTTTATAGGGGTAAAAGGCGTCAATCACATGGATAAAATTCACGATGTAATCAAGGAGTATCCGAACATGTATAGAATAACCATTTTTAAAACCCCTATAGATTTTAAAAATAAAAAAAGGAAAAAACAAAAAATAACAATCTCTCAAAATGATGAGAGTTTATTAGTCTCAGTGCGTCGTACGAGACGTACAATTCATGATTACGTTCATTGCAATGATTTTAACTTATTTGTTACATTTACGTTTTCTCCTAAAAAAGTAAACAGGTACGATTTAGATATGTGCTACATAAAAATGCAGAGCTGGCTTGAGCGCCAGCGTCGAAAATCTCGAGATTTTCGATATCTAATAGTCCCAGAAAAGCACAAAGATGGAGCTATACACTTTCACGCGCTTGTTGCTGATGCCCCATTTTCTATGAAAAAAACTAAAGTCATACAAAATAATCGACGTGTATACAACGTCACCTCTTTCCGTTTTGGTTTCACTAATGCTCAGCACGTTGATGATGATGACAAGCAAAAAGTTGCTAACTATATAGCTAAATATATCACTAAAGACATGGTTTTGATCTCCAATCGAAAACGCTACTGGTCATCACGTAATTTACGCAAGCCTTTAAAATATCATAATTGTCTATATGATATTTTTGGTCTAAGTTATAAGATCGATGAGTCCACTTTAGTGTCGTCAACAGATTTTAATGTTACTTACGAGGTTCCGAAATATCTTCTTTAGTGAATTTTTCAGCTATCTCGCGTATCTTATTTAACTGCTTATTGTTATCCCAGTATATTGCAACATGCCAAATTAAGAATGTTGCAACAGCAACAAATAAAATGATTTTTATTTGACCGTCTGTAGTTGATAAAAATTGTGCTAATTTTTCCATAACACTATTTTATCAAACATGATCAAACATGTGTTGTAAAAAACAAACACTTGTAAAAAACTGAGTATCATTTTATCTATCTCTAGTAAAATATACTTTATTTTGCGACATATTTGACAAATACAATCTATATTGTGCGACGTTAAGTCTATGGGCAAAAATTGATTAAGTTTTATTTCGTAAGTTAGTTATGTACGGTCCCTTTCTTTTGTGTGGCCGGTCTGATTTTTATGATCCCCTTTTTTGTGGGCGGACGTTTCCTTCGGTCCTTTTGAGCCTGCGTAGTGATTGAAATCTTTGTACTTTTTGAAAGTTTTAGGTCTATATGGTTTTTCTACAATCAAAAATGTATCTACAGAAATAAAATACTGTATGTTCTATTTTTGTTCTATAATGTTTTCTGACTTATTTATAATATGAAAGATGGCCCATAGAACAATGTCTACGGGCCATCCGCACATTACTATCTGCGACTACGACGCTTACGGCGGTGCTCCTCTACCGCCTCCAGAGAGATATTACATCTCCCCGGGGGTGTGTGTGCCAAGAGCTCGTCGATAAGCAGTAGCGCCAGATTATACGCACGATGACCGTGCGCCACGAACTGGCAATCTTTGATGTTGCCAGGATTCAGACGTATAGTCAAATCGGCTGAGCCACCTTGCTTACGCCGGGATCTGCTGCTTCTAGCGATATGTAGCAGTAGCGCGTTATCGCCTTTCTTCTCGACGGTGATTGTGCAACCGTCGAGGCTTGCTAGTGCCTCGGCCAGCGGGTTGTCGTAGGCAGTCATTTTTTCATCCTTCTGTAGTAGGTGCGGATACTCCCCTACCCGTTTTATGGTGAGGGAGGCTGTGCGCATATTATACCACAAAATAAGAGTATAGTGAAGGTAGATACGCTTTATTTTTCTACCCGTCTGCCTTGCTCTACCCCTTCTATATCTGTCAAAGTGACGAGTGCGCTTCTCTACTGTCGTCTGATGCAACTTTTGAGTGTGGCTTGCCTGTTGTAACCTATCAATGATTAGAGTATAATTAGAGCATTAGCTTTAAATACCTACATATAAAAAGTAATAGAGGTGTCACGCGTGAGGATAATGCAAAAGACGAGGCGACTGTTGCTGGCTAGTGCTATAGCTGCGGTTACTGTTGGCGTCTTGGTTGTTCAGTATTTTGTGGCAAGTCAGTTAGCTAAGGCTGATGCGATTAACTCGACCGACTTTGTGATGACGATCGACACGCGCAAGGGTACGGGAAACACTTTCACGGTTCCAACGATCGGTGGTGGCTATAACTATACATTGGTTTGTGGCAACGGTGTAGTCTTGACGGGACAAACAGGTAACGCCACCTGTTCTTATGCGACTGCCGGTGTGTATAAGGTTCGCATTGCTGGAGCATTTCCTAGGATATATTTTGACTACAGGGGTGACAGGTTTAAGGTCATCTCGATTGACCAGTGGGGTACGAATGAATGGCAAAATATGGAGCACGCGTTTGATGGGGCGGAAAACCTCGATGTAAAGGCTACCGACAAGCCACGCATGGGCCAGGTTGTCAGCCTGGCTTATATGTTTCGAGACGCCAAAAGTCTAAAGGGTGAGGGTGCTGATTGGCAGTGGGACACTAAAAATGTAGAGAGTCTAAACAGCACATTCTCTGGGGCCCGTCAGTTTAACCAAAATATCTCAAGCTGGAATACATCTAAGGTGACAGATATGGACAATACGTTCACTAATGCCTATGAATTTAATCAGCCTATTCAGTCGTGGGACGTCAGCAAAGTCAATACTATGGTGGCGGTGTTGGCATATGCAAAAAAGTTTAATCAACCTATCGGTGAATGGAATACTACCCAACTTACGGACGCTCTTTTGGCGCTAGCTGGCGCCGAGAGGTTTGACCAGTCGTTGGCGCACTGGGATGTCCGTCGTCTGACAGATGCAGATAGATTACTCGATGGTGTTAAGATATCAACGCCAAACTACGATGCGACGCTGACTTCTTGGCAGGCGCAGGCTGTCAGAGGTAATGTCAAGCTTGGCGGCGGTAACAGTAATTACTGTGTGGCAGAGGCTAAGCGCAATGATTTGATTGCTACAAAATCATGGATAATTACAGATGCAGGTAAAGATTGTACGGCGTATACAGTTACGGCAGTGGATTATACTGGCGTTACAGATGTAGATGAGAACACCACCACCGGCACAGTATTGGGTAGGTTAAATAGTACAGATGCCGTTAATTCGCCACAAAGTGATTTTACATATACCCTTGATTGTGCTGGTACGCAGAATAGTCTCGTGGCAATTGATGGCAATGCAATTAAGCTTGCGCAGTCACCGGATTATGAGCAGAATACTACTTTGGAAATTTGTGTTCGTGCTACCAATAAGGCTGGGAAAACGTTCGATAAGCACCTAACTATCTCGGTCAATAATCTTTATTCAGTTTCATATAATGCCAATGGCGCTGACGCTGGTGCTCCGCCGGCTTCGACTGGAGAGACGTTGCACTCTGGCGATAGTGTATCCGTAGAGGCGAATATCAATGGCCTAGCCAAAACCGGCCACAGCTTCACCGGTTGGAACACTGCCCCTAACGGCGCAGGTACACCATACGCCCCAGGCGCCAACTTCCACCTCACTGGTGACATTACCCTTTATGCCCAATGGCAAGTAAACAACTACACCCTCCACTTCGACAGCAAGGGTGGCTCTAACGTACCAGACCAAACTGTTGCCTTTGGTGCAAAAGCCACCACCCCTACCGCTCCAACCAAAACTGGCCACACCTTTGCTGGTTGGTACAAGGAGGCTGGTCTAGTTAACGCCTGGAACTTCGCCACCGACACTATGCCAGCGAGCGACACCACCCTCTACGCCAAGTGGACAGTTAACCAGTACAAGATACATTACGATGCCAACACTGGCACCGGTGGCGCAACCCCAGACACTGTCTCTAACTACGACACCACCGTCCAGATTGCCAACAACGGCTTCACCAAAACCGGCCACAGCTTCACCGGTTGGAACACTGCCCCTAACGGCGCAGGTACACCATACGCCCCAGGCGCCAACTTCCACCTCACTGGTGACATTACCCTTTATGCCCAATGGCAAGATACTCAACCGCCGGTCGCTCCTGCTGCTGCCCCTGATATGACAGCCACATCAGACACTGGCGATAGTGATTCAGATAATATTACTAATAAAAATAAACCGGTCTTTAAGTTGGTTTGTACTGAGGTGGGTAGTACACTTACACTGTATGTTGATGGTGCCGCTAATGGGACTGTAAATTGCGCAAATGTCGGCCCGGTAGACATGGTACCGACTGCGCCACTGACCGAGGGTAATCATTCTGTTACGTTCAAAGAATCGGATGCAGCAGGTAACGAGTCGCCGAGTTCGCCCGCTTTGGCTGTCACGATAGATACAACTGCTCCAGCTACCCCGACAGTAGCAATGGACCCAGTAACAGCTGATAATACTATCAATTCTGTCGAGGCGGCTGCACCGCAGTTCATCCGCGGCTCGGTAACCGGCGCTCGTCCCGGTGATAAAGCCAGATTGACTATTAACGGTGTGATATATGAGGCCACGATTGATGCTACTGGCAGATTCTCTGTGACAGTCCCAGGTACTGAGCTCGTGTCGGATCCCGACCATACGATTGACGTTGTTGTGACGGCATCTGATGTCGCTGGCAACACAACTAGCGTCAACTCGTCGAAGACCTATAATGTTGATGCTAATGTCGTAGTGCCACCGGCGAGGGCTACTCTCAAGGCTTCTTCTGATACCGGCAGTAGTGATTCGGATAATATTACTAAAAATACGAGGCCAGTAGTAACATTGCAGTGTATATCTGCTACTGATAAGCTACACCTTATAGTTGATGGTGTTGAGGTGCAAGTTGTTAATTGTACATCGGCGGGGCCAATAGAGGTTACTTTGCCGAACGCTCTATCTGACGGTAGTCACACTGTGACCTATAGTCGGGAAACCTCGGCAGGCAACGTATCGGCGCCATCAATGCCGCTGACATTAACTATAGATACGACTGCGCCAACTGGTGCGCTCACTACGCAACAAGCGACGGTCGCTTCACCGGCTCTGAGCGGTACGGTAAATGACCCGACCGCGACCGTGGTTGTGACGATTAACGGCGTTGACTACCCTGCTGTAGTCGCAGGTGGCATATGGACACTGCCGTCAAATTCTATTGCCGCGCTTGGTGATGGAGCGTATACGGTCAAGATGAAGTTTACAGATATTGCTGGTAATGTGTCGGTTGCTCAAGGAGTATTGACAATTTCCCTTCCTTCGTCGCCTTTAACTCCGCAGCCACCGCAACCTGGCGGCGTAGGTGTTGCGACTCCAGAACAGAGTAAGAAAAAGAGCCACTCATCTCTGGCTGGCACTGGTGACAACCTCTACTTAATCATTGGTGTGGTGTGCCTCACGATTGCGGCCGGCTCTATCGGTCTATATCGTTTGCGACGACGCGTGAGATAGCGTCAGGTTAATGAACGGCTGTAGTGTTTTGGTTGATACAGGGTGGTTCTATAGTGCTTGCTATTTAGTTGTTTTTATGTAGTGCTCTAAAATTTGAGCATCTCTAAGGACCATAAACTTAGTCCTATACACCGAATCATAGCTCGATGCCTTAAGATTGTTTAATGACCCCCTTATTCTTTTTAGCGCTTCTATCTTTTGTAGCCAAACGCACTCGGCTCCTTCTGCCTTTTCTTTGTAAGTGAGTCTGTTCCTGTATGGTTGGCCTGTTACTTTTGCTTCGTATACAAATGAAACTTGTTGGAAGTTTTCCTGTGACTTATATTCGATGGTTATGCCCAGCTCATTAGTTATGATGACAGAGTAACCCAGCTCTTCTCTACATTCACGCCTAAATGCTTCTCGTGGATCCTCCCCATTGTCAATACCGCCACCAGGAAGCTTATATTCATTTTTAGCTTTTTTGTGGATGACGGCTATCTCGCCGTTATCATTCAATACAATTCCTCTAGACCCGAGTCGAGTTATGGGCCGTTCATTATGATGTATAGGAGGTATATTGAAATTCTCATCGCTGATATGTGCGATTTCTTTTAGGTGTTTTGGTATCTCTATGTTTGGGTTTGAGTGTGAGTGTGTCATATTTCTCCTGATTCGATGCTCAGATTTTTATTCATCAGCCAAAGGCTACGCAACTGGTTTTACAAGTTTAGGGGGACGTTGATTTAAGTTATGTATTTGCAGTCTATCACTCTTAGGCGGTATTCACAATGTAATTCGGTGGCCGCCTCGCTACTCTTTGTTTTTTTGCACTGGTCGATATCTGAGTGTTTAGAATATCGCGGTGATGGACCTGTCGTCAGGCGTGTTCTTCAACGATTACATACTTGTCTCGTAGCGTTTGCTAGATACTGTAGTAGTAATCTTCAGGAGACACGCTGGAAAAGCTTGACTTCGTTGACTTGTAGATGTCCTCGGAATTGATATCTAACGTGTTGTTTGCTAGACTAAATATAGTCGTAGCGTCTGTAAAGTTGTCAGCGAGCTGCCTATCGACAACTCCAACTCCGTTGTTTGACGCTAAACCGGTGATTCGTCTACTAGCTAGGGGCGAATCACTGGAAACCAAGTTACGCTTGATATGTTTTGTGATATATTTATAGACGAGCTCCTGATGGATTACTAACAGGACTTGTGCCTGTAGCAGATTCTAGATCGCTACCCGCCGGGGTAACGCCCCGCAAGTCGTCGTCCATCAGGGGCGTACCAAGCTTTGCTTGGGTTTTTTAATACCTACCCCTCTTGAGCCAATTATATTTACCGCCAATTTCATTAGTGGTAAACGTTTGCTCGCTTCGCTTTCTAAAAAGGTGTGTTTTGTAATCTAGCATTATATATTGGACATAATTTGTAGACGGTGTTGACGGCAGCGAAGTTTACGTTTCAGTACCATTCAATATAACACTACTGTAAAACATAAAAGCTATAGCGCTTGTTTTTGGACAAGTTTCAGTACCATTCAATATAACACTACTGTAAAACGAGCTAGTGACTGTGTATGGCAAAAATACTGTTTCAGTACCATTCAATATAACACTACTGTAAAACGGCATTTGCAATTTTTACTCTTGCGGCAGTGTTTCAGTACCATTCAATATAACACTACTGTAAAACCAGCGGCGCGAGGTCGTTTATGATCGTGAAGTTTCAGTACCATTCAATATAACACTACTGTAAAACTGGCGAGGAGGCGACAAAAATAATGGCTATGTTTCAGTACCATTCAATATAACACTACTGTAAAACTTTCATAACTTCTCACACCAAAGTGCTGGAGTTTCAGTACCATTCAATATAACACTACTGTAAAACAATCTTAAGCCTATTAGTCGTGCGCCCAGTGTTTCAGTACCATTCAATATAACACTACTGTAAAACTGAGCAGAAGCGCGCCTCATACTATGCGTTGTTTCAGTACCATTCAATATAACACTACTGTAAAACTGGTTTGAAGGCTTTGCACGCAAAATCGGTGTTTCAGTACCATTCAATATAACACTACTGTAAAACTGATCGTTATTATTGCTTCGAAAAATAAGGGTTTCAGTACCATTCAATATAACACTACTGTAAAACGGTCGTCCGATGAAGTTTCAGGATATTGACGTTTCAGTACCATTCAATATAACACTACTGTAAAACCTCAATTGTAAGGTTTTACAGGGGTGAACATGATAGCGCTTACCCCTGTTGTTATTATGAATTGGTACTAAAATCATACAAATCGTCATCAATAACGAGAATGTTCTCCTCGTTTAACTTATCTTTACAGTTTTTCTCAATAAAAAGTACTGAAAAATGATTGTTTTGTACATATTGTAAAAGAGCCTGTAGCTCGCAGTGTGACAATAATTGGCGCTGGTTTATCAAAATCACTAAACGTTTTGATAATAATTGCTGAGCTGAATCTATAATACCATAAAGCTTGTCAAGATAGTTATTCTTCTCGTTGGCTTCTAGTCCTACGTGAGCCATCTTCATGATGTCATTGATAGATATATCTGTTTGATAGTTTATACTTTGTGAGAAATTAGTATTTATAGCGCTAAGAACATCCAAAATGTCTGCTTCTATTTGTGCCAGTTTGGCTATGTCGATGTCGCTATTGTCTTGGATGTTTTTATATAGGGCCGCTGTGATAGTTCGATTGGCTAGATCGTAGGAATATATATCTGTGATAACCAGGGTGTCTTTTGCGAAGTTCAACGGATTGTGATCACTGTTGTAAATAACAGTGCGGTTGTTATCTTCCCTTTTAGTGTATATATCAAGCATATCTTCAACGACCCTTCTGAAGAATAGGTTATTATGTACAATCAGGGTCGCAATGCCGCCGTCATCTGGTATTGATAGCGTATTATCGAATCCTGAAATGCTAATATTCATAAAACCACTGTCCTGTCGGTGCTTTGAATTGATAGCTCCTCATACTCCCCTGCCAAATATTCCATTGAGGCGAATTGCCGCTCGGTTATTGTCAGTAGCTGGATAACACCGTTGTCGGGTATGATTTTCTTTAGTCTGTCGTAGGTTGATTTTTCATTGGTGGAGTTGAGCACTAGCTTGCTGTAGACGGATTGTTGCATCATGACGAAGCCTTCTTGGGTAAGTTGTTTGCGGAATGTCGCGTATATTTTGCGCTCGCGAGCGCTAACCATTGGTAAGTCAAAAAATAATATCATTCTCATATATCGTAACTTCATACTTATATTAGTTCGTATTCGGGCAGATCTTTGTTGCTGCCCTCTTCCATTGCTCTAAAAAATAACTTTACATAAATGTTGATCGCGTTTGACAGGAATTGTTCTTTACCAAGAATAATGACTTTGTGGTTGAGAATATCAATGAGGCGACTCTTGAAGAAGTCATCAAACGCGAAACTTCGACACTTATACACTTCACGGTCAACGATAGGGCGGAATGGCTCCATGAGATCGCAGGTGAGGTTAAAAGGATTGTATTCATTGCAGTGGTTAACGCCCATAGTAGTTGAATAGCCGGCTGAAGTAATTTCCCTATTGAAAGCTGAAAGGAGAATTGAATAACCATAGTTAAGCGCTGCGTTTATGTCGCTGGAGCTATCACGCGAAAACTGCGGACCAAATAATTCTTTGAAGTAGAATTTGGCAGCATGAGCTTCGCGATTGGTAGTATCTCCAGATAATACTGATGCGGCAAAATTCATAAGCGTTTCGCAGGAGGTTTGGTTGGAGGTTTCTCTATAGACCACCTGAGCTTGCTTGATGATTTTTTGAGCAACGATTCTCTGCCAGATTTTATCTTTGGCAGTCTGAGGCCATTGGATTTGACGGCGCATTTGCTTGCTGGCATTATGCGCGCCGTAATACGGTATTATCTCGCTGTATGGATTGCGCTGGTGATCACAGAATATTATTTTCACCTTGTAGCGTGCCAGCTCACAAAGCAGATAGGCAGTGATGTTGACGGCGGTATTTTCGATAATTAAAGTGCCTATTTCGCTGATGTGGAGAGCTTTTTCTTTACCGTCGCTGATGATAAGCATGTAGTCATTTTTATAGCTCAGTTTGCAACGATTCTTGACGATGACAGTTCGCCAAGACATGCCTTATCGATCCCGTCCTAACGACTTTCCGTCTAATTTTCGGCGATGTAATCCAGTGATAGATTCGTAAACGAAGGTAAGTTTGGTTGGGTCAAGAGATTTGTCCGCCATACGGCCAAAGGAGTTTGGTAGACCTAGCTCTGGAAATACAGGTTTATTCTCGCTGCCTTTCATATCTACCCTATCGGAACCAGCATGCGTAGCTCTTAACACCAGGCCAATGACCTTGATTTTATCATCTAGTGATAGTTCGCTGTATTCAGCTAATGCGCTCTGGGCATTAGGGCCAGCATTTCCGAATTGCTGGTATTGATTAGCGAGCTTCTCGGCATAAATTCCCCAAAACTTCTCTACTCCGTTAATAACTTTGTTTCTTCTCTCGATCTGCTTATTGCGCTTGTTCTGTAGCTCGTCGTCGCTGGTGGCTTGCTCTTCTGTGATAGTGATTCGCGGAATTCCCTGCTTGAGGGCGACTGCTACGGCGTATTCAATATTATAAGGCAACTTCAGCTGTTTGGCATTGGTAACTTCGCTGCTGCCGACAATAAACTGTTCGTTGCCTTCATGCTCAATTTTTTGATTGATTGGTATTTTAGAAATAAGAACTTTTGCTTGTTTATAGTTGTTGCGGATATATTCGTTGATTGAACCCGGTTTAGTTTTTTCTAGTGTATAAATTTGAGTTGGCACACTGATAATCTCGTTTACAAAAACATCCTTGTTACGCACCTGTTTAAGATATCTTATGGCCATAAAATAGGCTGCTTTTCTCCCTGAATAGCCACCGTATTTATCGACTGGCAGGTTCGCTTTTCTGGTGATCATGGTGGCGCCAGAATTTTTACCGTAAATAGTCTGGTCGTAGAATTGATTGTCTCCAATTTCATTTTTCTTTGTAATCAGGCAGTCATTGTATTTCATCGTTCGGTCTATGACATCGTGTGTGATTTTACTCTGCCAGATAATTTCACCAGTTTCTTTATTGGTAAGATCGTAGCTCATTGACGCGAGGATAAAGCTGCTGCGATCCATGTTGGTCTGTTTTTTAGATTTGAACTTCATGTATTCACCGTAGACGAAAGCCTTATCTAGCTTTGGATAACGAATCTTTATATATTGCGCTAGTACTGCGGCTAGATAGGCGTCTTTGGCATGGTGTAAATCGTTGACCTCGCGACATTTTGGTAAGTCATGAATGCGACGGTATTCTGAGCTCATGCCGGCACGAATGGTAAATACTTCGGTAGCTGAGTCATGATATTTTTCGGTCAGCATTCTGGCTAGGTGCTTGGTGATTTGCCGTGTCTCAACGAGTTGGCGATTAACGAAGCCGGCGACGCGGTCTTCAGACAGTTGCTTTTGGCTCGTTAGGCGTTGAAACTTAAGCTGCGACATGAGTTTGGCGTTTTTCAGAGATGTCCAAATCGGGCGCATATGGTTTTGTATATCGGGCGCGATAGGATAATCATCAAGTTTTCGCTGGTTTTCTTTGCGTAGCACTAGGACGGTGTTGTCTAGTGAGTCGTCTTTTGTTAATGAGCGTGGCAAGATGTGATCGATTTCACTGTCTCTGAGATCGTTTTCGATGTCGAGCGGGTCGCCTGTATAAGCGCACTTACCATTCTGCAGGAAATATAGGTAATATTTTTTTCGATCAAGCTTATCTTTATAATTAGCTAATTGCGATTTTATATCAGATTTAGTATATTCTTTGCCGTAAAGCTCCTTGTACATTTTTTCAAGCTGGCTATATCTGCTTTTGGTCCTGACCTTTTCATCTTCATTTCGGGCCATCTCGATACTAATCAATTTTGGCTCGTAGCCAATTGTATCGACAATCTCGTCAACAATTCTAACGCTGCGCCACAGAGCGCGTTTGATGCCGGGAGAGCCAGCAAGATTCTTGATATCGTCGTAGGTTATATCGGCACGCTGGTTTACTGACAAGATATCGTCAATGATTTTCTTGAATTCATATTGGTCGCTCTGGATAATCTGCATAAAATTGTCCGAACAACGGCGCATTGTTTCTATGACGGTCAGCTCGCCGTAAGGCGTGTGCGCAGTAATGCCGTCAAGGAGTTTGCGAGATAGCCGTCCCCAGCCACTATAATTTAGCTTTAAAATAGTACGTAGTTGATTTTCATTAAATATGCCGCTATGCTTTTGTAGCTTCTTAGCTAGAATCTTTTTATCTTCAAAGAGAGTAATCCATTTAATAACCTCTTCGATTGCCTGTTGGTTTTTTGGTGTAATTGCGACGCCAACTTTTTGCGTGAAGTCGATATATGATTTCCGCGACGAAGCAAATGATTTCTCTTTGGCCGTTCCGGAAATAATGAGAGAGTCAGTGTTATATATCTGGTTGTCATAGAGATATTTAATTAACTTTTTGTAAGTTACTGAAGACTCTTTGGTGAATAACTCGTCAACTATGCGGTTCTGAATGTCAGGACTTAATCTCTCGCCATTGACAGTCACATTCTTCAGCTCGTTTCGAACTTCATATTCTTGATAAAGCAGCGAATTTTTAGGGAGGACTTCTTCGTCTGGTAGATATGTACAATTATTACGCATTCGGTCGATGAATCTCTCGGCAGAAGCTTCATCGTCTATTATTTCATCGAAATTCCACGGATAGATCACGCCATCTTTCTTTTTGACTGACCATGCAAAATTACCACCAGTTTTGAGTGGTCCGATATAGTACGGTAATTTGAAAGTAAAAATGCTGATAATCTTATCACGGTTCTGGGCTAGGAGCGGATAGTACTGCGCTTGGTTGTAGATGATTCTTTCAAGCTCATATTGGTGGATCTGATGTGGAATGGCGCCGTTATCTCGGATGCGTTGCCTAGAGAGAAATTCCTCTAGCTCAGCCCGCTTCTCAAATCGCTGGTAGCGCGGGTCATCCTTGGCAACTTCGCCGAGCTGTTTTTTGATAGATTTGTATAAATCATTGAGATTTCGCTTGTGGTTGTTATATAGCTCAAATTCGGCGGCGTCGCCATGAAAAAACGTCTTGTATTTTTGGGGTATAAATTCGTGAAATAGTGCTTTAAGGTCGGATAAATCTTGACGATAGGCATCGTATTTTTCAATCATAATGTCGGATAGACAGCTATCTTTTCTGATGAATTGACTGAAAATTGTCCATTGGTAGACTGATTCTAAAGTCTCTACGAGCCCATAGCGATCGTCGCCGATTGCGGTTGCAATTTCATCGCGCTGCTCTTCGTAATTTTTATTCGAGAACTCCCCTTTTGCTTCGAGAGAATCGTCCTCAAATAGTTTATTAGCATTCCACTTTAAGCCAATAACTGCACCGACGGCTTCGCTGATGGTCTTCTTGTTGTCGGGAGAGGGTTGTAGTAGCTCAATAATAGCTGATTTTCTGGTGCTACGCGATAGAGAGCGGTTAAGTAAAATAGCTTTGACTTTTTTGGCCACCGATTCGTCAGCGCTAATGAAATCCATGAATGTTTGTAGATTTTGGCTGTCGAATGATGAAATTACATTATCTACTCCACCTTCGACTAAGAAATTGCCGCGGTACTTGATAATGTGATGAAGAGCTAGGTAGACTAATCGAATATCTTGTTTTGCAGAGTTGTGAAATAGATCGCTTCGCAAATGATAAATTGTTGGATATTTCTCTCTATATGATTTGTCGGTGAAAGAGTGGTCGGCAAATAGGATGTTAGCATCTAGTTCTAGCGCGGAGTTTTTGTCGCCAATGTGAAGCATTGATTCAGATAAGCGAAGATAGAAATGCGGATCAATTTTCTGAATTTCATCGTTAAATATCTGCTGGATCAGTGTGACGCGACGCTTTCGTCTGGCAAGTCGCCGGCGCGATGAGCGAAATGACCGTCGAGTGGCTGCTTTTTGCGCCTCATCAAACAAATGGGCACCCCACATGTTTTGGTGCTTGTATTTGCGCAGATCAAAACTTTCATTGATAACTGCCCAGCCAACACTGTTTGTTCCAATATCGAGACCTATGGAATATGACTGTTTCATCTGATTTCCTTATTTAGTTGTCTCTAGTTTATCTCTTATTTTTAGGGTTTACAACATTGCCTTGGTCGGATATATTTATATTGTGCCGTTTCGGTGCTTCAATATAACACTACAGGTTAAAATAAAGCATTAGCTAAAATGTTTCTATAAAGATTCGGGCGGTAGGCCCGTTTTTTTAAAACTCTTAGAGTCTTCTATTTGCAGTAAAAACAACAGACTCTTTTAGCTGAATCTACTTTTGATTGTATGTTATTCTCCTGTAATGTTAGCTACAGTATACTATCTAATGCTCAATATAGTAGGATCATTCTCTGGATTGTTGGAGGATGGTTTGCTATCATTTACGCTTGATTCACGTATGATACGAGGTCGGTTTGGCTCTTGTTGAGTATCGCTACTGCCCGATGGCTTACGCTTGCGGGTTCGTGTACGTTTTTTCTTTGGTTTTTCGGTTACGTTATTGGAATTAGTGATCGGTGCGTCAGGCTGGTCGCTAGTTTTTGGCTCTGTACTTGGTTGCTTCTTTTGGTCTCTCGCTTCTTTTAGGGCGACGTTGACTTCATCGGGTATGACGTTGCTGATGGGCCATGTTTTGCCCTGAGCGAGCATCGCCGCTTCCTTTGCACGACGCTCAGCCTCACGTTGCTCTGGTGATTTTGGCGGCGTGTAAGCAGGGCCGGGGCGCTTAACTACAAGATTTTCTGGAGGTAGGATGCGTTTTGAAATATCCTCCTCGATCTCTTGACGGTTGCGGGCGTAGTTTTCTCGCGTATGTTGGATAATCCTACCAGTGTTATCGTCTTGGGCGGGTGGTAGATTAAGGGTCTTTGCGCTAAACGCCGGAGCTTTTTCGCCGTTGATGACCATGTTTATGATGAAATTGCGGTTGTGCATCTGCAAGAGGTCGTTTGGCTCAAATTGTGGTTCAAATTGTTTGGCTAGAATTGGGCTGTCGTCGGCTGAGACACGAAAGCTGATCATCGTACCGACGTTACCAAAGACGGCGTCGCGCACAGAATCTTGCATTTGTGAAATGTATTGGTTGGCAACGGTGAGATTGAGTCCATATTTGCGTGCCTCAGATAGAATCGTAGCGAAAGAATCGGTCGCAAAGTTTTGGAACTCGTCCACGTACAGATAGAACGGTCGACGGTCTTTGATGTCTGGTATATCCGAACGGCTCATTGCAGCGAGCTGGATCTTGGTGACCAGGAACGACCCTAGGATTCCAGCATTATCCTCACCGATTAGACCCTTGCTGAGGTTGACGACGAGAATCTTACCCTCGTCCATAATTTGGCGGATATTAAACGTTGATTTTGGCTGGCCGATGATGTTGCGGATAACTGGATTAGCAGTGAAAGCTCCGACCTTGTTTAGTACTGGAGCAATCGCTTCAGCCTGAAACTTATCAGTCCAGCTGGCAAATTCAACATTCCAAAATTGCAAAACGACAGTATCTGTACAGTAACTGAGGGTTTCTTTGCGGAATTTTTTGTCGGTCAGCATACGAGTGATGTCGAGCATGGTAGTCTCGGGTCGGTCAAGCAAAGCCAGGATAGTGTATCGCAAAATATACTCGAGACGTGGACCCCATGAATCACCGAACATGCGCTTCAACACGCCAATCACTTCAGAGCTAATGTTGGTTTTTTGCGACGGGTTGGTGACTTCTAGAGGATTAAATCCAAGTGGATACTGCGTATCGGCAGGGTTAAAATAAACGACATCCTTTAGGCGTGAGCCAGGTACGAATCGCATATTGTTTATCGCGAAGTCGCCGTGAGGGTCGATTATCGCGTATCCCTGACCGTGAAATATATCAGATAGCGCAAATAACTCCAGAAGTCCTGATTTACCTGCTCCTGTTTGTCCGATGATATAGACGTGGCGTGAACGGTCATAGCGTAACATGCCGAACTGATGGTTGATGCCACGGAAGTTAGTCATGCCAAAGGCGGAAATATTTTCATCATGAGCTGGGTCGCCAGTTAGGATCGGAAGTTTGGCTGGCGGTTCGGCGGTTTTTGTGCTTGCCCAGACGATATTTGGTGTTTCAACGTTGGTGTGCGGTAGGTGAAATACCGAAGCGACTTCCTCTATATTCATGAGATACCCTCTATCGGCAAACAGGCGGGTCTTGTATTTGGCGAGAGATTCTTTGGCGAAGCTGTCGTGGGATTGTTTGAAACCATTGAGGTTTGTCGAGTTGAATTGCTTGAATGTACCTACGATACCCTGCATACGAAGTTTGGCATCGGAGGTATTTTCTCCGAGGTATGCGAGACGGATTTTTACCTGGTAGCCTAGTTTTGTCGCTTTTTTTTCGGCCTCAGCGATACGGGTTTTGTCGCGTTCAGAAATTTCCGCTGCACTACCAGTCCCCTGCTCTGGTGGTGCCCATAGTAATTCAAACAGTCCAGCGACCCATTTCATGCCACCATCACCAAATAGATTAAAGCCACCACTCTTGACGGATTTTATCCAGGCGTCAGAGGCCTTGTGCCAATCGTCTCTTACAGGTCGAATTAACATCTGAATCCAAATTTCTTCTTCGGTGTCCTCTAGCTTGGCGAGCGTGCCAGTGATACCAGCCAGCGGGTCGACCTCAAAACTCTGAAATGTTTTGATGGGCAAGAACTCTTTGTCGGTCAGAATGATTTCTGAAGTGTAGACGACGCTGTGATGACGTTCGTGCGCCACGTAATCTTCATCTGTGGCGTGAATTTGGACCTGAGGGTATTGAGCATAGATCTGCCCTTCGACAAAGTTTTGAAGCGATTTTGGTGTCCAGACATAAAACTGAATACGTCCACCGACTGAAGCGATTTCAAAACTGAGATGTTCTTGGTATCCGCCGTTAGCTTTTAGTTCTTTGGCGTCGCGCAAGATGCCGTGTAGTGACGCAAACATCTGCTCAGCAGCGAGCTCAGATTTGTCGTTGGTTTTTGGAATCTCTAGCATCAATAAGACGCTGTCGACATTTCTGACGACGTCAACACGCTGATAGTTTCGCCACGTCATGTAGCCTAAAATCGCTACAATTGGCAGCCAAACGTACCACTGGAGAATTATATTGATGAAGTCGACGATAATTGACATAATTTATTCCATTACATTATATCATACCTCTGTAAAAAAAGCAAGAGTAAGCATGATTGTTTTGGATAACTAAAGCCCGCCTGGCTTAGTGCGGCGGGCTTAAAATCATTAGTTTAGTCCGGGAGCTAGTTTGTTTCCAGTTCGGCGAGAGTGTACGTCGCTTTGGCGACACGCTTAAACTCTGGTTTACTCTGGAGATTGAGTAAAATTGTCGTTTCTTTGACCTGACGGCTCTTTAGTACACGCTTGACGATTTCATCGCGATGTAGTGGCTCGCCAGCTTTTTTGAGAACCTTTGTGATGATATCGGAAACAGTTCCCTTGCTGTAGCCCCAGCTGTCTAGGGCGTAAATACCGCGACCAATCAGCACGAAGCGCTTATCTTTGATTAGCTCGTTATGAATAGCCTGAGTAGTGACGTCTTTGCGCTTGAAGTCGCTATCTTTGATAAATTTAGCAATCTCAGAAAAGTGCATTGGCTTGCCATTGTCAGCGAGGATAACGTAGATTTTGTCGCGAATATTCTTTGGATTAACGGTCGGCCATTTGACGAGACCCCAGACGTCTTTGAGGCTGGCTAAGCCCTTTGAGAGGCTGGCAAGCGCGCGAACCTGGCTAGGGCTTTCGTAATTGAGCATGCCGTGAAGCGTTTCAATATCAACTGGTTCGCCATGTTTTTTGATAGTTTTGACGATCTCGTCGACTGAGCCACGGATTTTTTTCTCGTCACCATTTTCGGCGATGCCGACACCTTGGTAGTAGTTGTCATTTTCGTTGATAACGACTAGTTTCGGAGATAGCTCACCAACAAATGCGATACGTGCTTTTGTCTCGATGGTAGGCATATTCCCTACCATGCGCGTAGCTACGTCCTGCACACGGCCAACACGACCATTCTCAGATAGATCACGAACAATGAGGCGTTCGATTTCGTGTACGGCTGGAATTTTACCCTCGTCTGCGGCGATTTTCAGACGAATCAAGATGGCTTTTTCGAGCTGGCGAACGCGCTCGCGAGTGATACTGAGTAGTTCACCGATTTGCTCTAGCGTTTCGCGTCGCTCAAATAGGCCAAAACGGCGTGTAATAATTTCACGCTCACGCTCCTGATCGATAGCTTTTAGTATCTCTTGCACGGCACTCTTTAGGGTTGCTGCAGTATCGCTTTTTGCAGTATCGCTCATCGGTAGAACTCTCCGCTCCCTTTGCCTCACCTAAGGGAAAATTATATAAAAATTAATATTCAGTCTGGTTACATTATGATACATTTTTTGGAAATGTCAACCCCCAAACTTTGCTACATTTATTGTACCACAATATCGACGCTTATGGTAAATACTTTTTTGAGACTTTTTTTGCTATAGAACCATGGTCAAGCTAGCCATACTTCACCGAGCTGTCAACTTTAACACCTTGAAACCAGAAAAAATTCCACAAATAATGTCGAAAATATTACACCATAAAATTAATGAATTACCTATATTCCATAGACAATTCATTGATTTAGCATAGACTGTTGGTCGTCTTGACGCTTGAGATTGGACGTCTGCGTTAGGCGTAATGCCGCCAAACATAGCCCCATAATCGAGTCTTTCGGGTTGTGCGGTGAGAAGATTTTGGTCTTAGGCTTTTTTACTGCCTCGACGAGGTGCACGACGTGTTTTGCCACGAGCGGATTTGGCCGGGGCTTCGTCTAGTAGCTTCTTGGCATCCGTCTCAGTAAGCGTAGTGGGGTCGATATCTTTTGGTATTTTGGCGTTCTTTTTGCCGTTGGTGACATATGGGCCAAATCGCCCTCTTAGAACCTTAATTTCACCAAAATCAGCAATATTTTTTTCGGCTTCGGCTTTGAGTTTTTCGGCATAGAGCGTCTTGGCTGTGTCTAGATCGATGTCGTGTGGGTCATGATCTTTTATGGATATAAATAGCTTGCCTACCTGGATATACGGGCCAAATCGCCCGATATTCGCCTTGATGTCTTGACCATCGTCGGCTTGCCCGACAAGTCTAGGCAGCTTAAACGCCTCGAGAGCTTGTTCGAGTGTAACAGTTTCGATCTTTGCTCCGCGTGGCATTGGGGCAAACTGTGGTTTTTCAGAGTCGTCGGATGTGCCCAGCTGGAGCATTGGGCCGAAACGGCCAAATCGCGCCAGGATAGTTTTTCCAGTCTTTGGGTCGACGCCAATCTCCCGGCTATTGCCGACAGTTGATCGGTCAATCGAGCCAGAGCCTTCGATAAGCTCATGAAACGGCTCATAAAAATCTCTTAGCATAGTGTTGCGCGCTAGCCTGTTCGTAGCGATATCATCAAAATGTGCCTCAACCTTTGAGGTGAAATCATAGTCAACGATTTGATCAAAGTGATTCGACAAAAAGTCACTAATCAGCTCTCCAGATGGTGTCGGGACGAGCTTACCACGATTAGAGCCGGTCTTTTCTTGGACAACTTCTCGGTCAACTTTTCCATCGAGTAGCTGGAGGACGATAACATCCCTAGGCGTCCCTTCGGACTCGCCACGCTCAGCATAGCCTCTGGCTTGTACGGTATTGATGATGGTCGCATAGGTTGACGGGCGTCCGATACCTAGCTCTTCGAGTTTTTTGACCAGCGACCCTTCGGTGTAGCGTGCTGGCGGGCGTGAAAATACCTGTCGCGCCTCGACGCTATATTGCTGAAGTGTATCGCCGGATGAAACTGCTGGTAATAGTGTGTCGTCTTTGCCGCCATAGACTCGCAAAAAGCCGTCAAACACGACAACTTGTCCCTTTGCCTCAAAAACGAGTTTTTTGTTTTTTTCGCTTGATTGCTCGGTCTTACTGATGGTGATCGTAACTGTCGTATTCTCAAGCTTGGCTGGCGCCATCTGGCTTGCTAAGGTTCGGCGACGGATCAGGTCATAGAGTTTTTGGTCGTATTCGTTACCGCTGACAGATTCACGGGTTATGTCGGTTGGGCGAATTGCCTCATGGGCCTCTTGGGCGCTTGCTGATTTGGTCTTGAATTTACGTACATGACTATACTCGATACCGTAGAGGCGTTTGACTAGATCGGCTGTCGAGGCAATCGCCTGGCTAGACAGGGTTACGCTGTCGGTACGCATGTAAGTTATGCGTCCCTCTTGGTAAAGTTTCTGGGCGCTTGCCATCGTAGCCTTGCTACTCATGCCGAGCTTGGAGTTTGCCTCTTGTTGCAAAGTACTGGTAGTGAAAGGCGCAGATGGGTTGCGGGTTGATGGGCTCTTGGTGATATCGCTCACGGTATATATTGCACCGACGAGTCCCTCCAGGAACTCAGTTGCTTCTTTTTCGGTGTCAAATCGTTGTTTTAGCTCGGCGTTGAGCTCTTGTCCGTCGTGAATAAATATAGCGGTAACCTTGAATTGCGCGCTAGTGTTAAACGCCTCAATTTCGCGTTCTCGTTCCACAAGTAGTCGCACTGCTGGACTCTGGACTCGTCCAGCCGATTTCCCGCCTGGGACTTTTCGCCACACAACAGGACTAAGTTCAAATCCAACTACACGGTCCAGTATTTGTCTGGCTTGCTGGGCTTCAACAAGCTTCATGTCGACAGTGCGCGGATGTTTGATAGCTTCTTCGATCGCTGGCTTAGTGATCTCGTGAAAAACGATCCGCTTTGTCGTGGTAGGGTCGAGCTTGAGAACCTCACAAAGATGCCAGGCGATTGCCTCTCCTTCTCGGTCTTCATCGGTAGCCAGCCAGACGTTAGCGGGGCCGACTGCTTTGACTTGTTTTTTGAGCTCGCTGATGACCTTTTTCTTTTCGGGATCGATTTCATAGGTAGTGGCAAATCCGTTTTTGACATCGATCGGTGGTGTGCCATCCTTGGTTTTTTTGGGAATTGACCGAATATGGCCAACGCTTGACAAGACATGAAAGTCATTGCCCAGATATTTTTCAATGGTTTTTGCTTTGGCTGGTGACTCGACTATGACGAGATTTTTCATAACCTCATATTATACCAAATTGTCTCGCTACCACAATCACCGAAAGCACTTTTTCGGTAATTCTGGTAGCGAGGACAGAGAGATGAGTCTGCCCTCGGGGAAATGGCTAGTCTATTGTGATCAGAGCACTATAGGTTGTGGCTCTGATACTTTTCTTCCTCTTCTTAACACTTCTCCGTTTTTCTTTTAGAAGCTCCTCTGTTCGGTCAATTTCTTCCAACCCTTCTCTCAGCTCGTCCTTTATGCTTCGGAGCTTCCTTATTTCCTCCTCTGCCTTCTTCAGCTCTGCCTCAAGGGCGTGAATTTCTATGTCGAGCTGATACTCCTCACACCCGATTTCGTAGAGTTCATTCTGGGCGTCCTCTCTTATTTCTCTTAGCAAAGACCCCCTATGCCTTATGTCGGCCAGGGCTTCTTCGCACTTGTACCGAATTTCGGCACCGATAGCGTTCGCCAGGACCAAGGAGTCTTCTATTCCTTCGACGTATACTCTAGCGATACCGTGTTTTTCGGCGCATGTTGCAATGGCCTCGGCTATGGCCTCCATAACATGGTGGTCGGCGGCCTCAATCGTCAGGTCGTATTCTGTGCTTCCCGCATGGGCTGAGACTACATGTTGTTCCTTTCGGATACTTTCAAGAGACTCCTCGTCTGCAATCCGCACACTACTGTGCACGGTCGCGTTAGATTCATCTATCATCTCTATATTCGTCAGCCGCATTTCCCTTACTTGCTCCGTGAGCTGGGGCATTTGATCCTCTCTGTCCAAATTGTCAACACTCAGGCTTTCTGAGCGGACTAGACTAATCGCATCTGAGCGATAAGTCTAGAGCATACTATATCAAATAATTTATAAAAAGTCAAGGACTTTGTACATTAATTTATCATTTATAGCAAATATACTGCTACCAAACTATCTCGCTACCACAATCACCGAAAAAATAACTTCGGTAGTTCTGGTAGCGAGGACAGAGAGATGAGTCTGCCCTCGGGGGGTAATTATACCTCGTCGTCGAGTTCTTCCGCCTCTCTCTCGAGATCTTTCAACTCGTCTTCGAGTTTCTCGAGGTAGTCTTTCAATCCCTTCTTCTCCTCTTCGCTCGCCTCGGCTGTAGACCTGATCACGCTCTCCTGGAGCAACAGGTTTGCTGCTACAAGAACCTCCAGGTCCGTTTTGGATCCAAGTAGCTCAAATTCGTTTATTCCATATCTTTTCGCAAGTTGCAGTAGCACTGCTGCAGTAACCTCGATCGGATCGAAAACCTTACCAACTTGAATTATGATTGAGTGCGCGCCCCGTCCAAGGCACAGGTCCACTCCCAATACCTGGTCGATTCGGTGTCGGTTATCAAATCGGAAGCTTGAGTGGATGGTTACCAATCGGCCGACCATCTCGATACTCATGATAGCCTTCTTGCCATCAGACATGATTACGCCTCTCTGTCCAAATTGTCAACGTCCGGACCATCCGAACGGACTAGACTTTCGCATCTGAACGATAAGTCTAGAAAATACTATATCAAATAATTTATAAAAAGTCAAGTACTTTATACATTAATTTATCATTTATAGCAAATATATTGCTACCAAACTATCTCGCTACCACAATCACCGAAAGCACTTTTTCGGTAATTCTGGTAGCGAGGACAGAGAGATGAGTCTGCCCTCGTGGGGGGGTGAGATCAGGCTTCCTGCCTGATTTCCTCTTCTATCTTTTTCCAGAGACAGTTGGCTCTTTCGGCCGATTGTCTCGCTTTATCTTGGGCTTTTTTGCAGCGTACTGACGCCGAGAAGCTCCGTTGTCTTGCTTTCCAGTAGAGGGTCCTGAGGACCTCTACCCTTGTTTCTCTAGCGATGTTCCCCTCCAGGGTAACATCAATTGGATTGACATTTTCTTCCTCTGCTCGGATGATGACCATCCGAGCAGCGATCTCTTCTGGGTCATAGGTCTTTGCGTATATTACTGATACGAGATATCCGCCCCGACCTACCACGAAATCCGCTCCAGGCATTTTCTGTATTTTCTTGTAGTATTTGTCCCCGATTCTCCTACTCGCTTCCACGTAAACCGCGTCCTCTACTATGTCTACTTGCATGCGGGTCTCACGGGTCTTGCCCATGCTCTACCTCTCTGTCCAAATTGTCAACGCTCAGACTCTCTGAGCGGACTAGACTAATCGCATCTGAGCGAAAAGTCCACGCTATTTTTATCAGACAATAGATAAAATGTCAAGTTTCTAGCGCACTGGGACTTCGTCGAAGTCGCCTTTGAGATAACGTCGAGTTGAGATGGCGCCAAAAACCATACCAGCGGCAAATGCGGCATAGCCGAGGCCACGAGCGAGGCGATATTTTGGCGAGCCTGGCTCTAGTTCGTCGGCGAGCATAAATGCACCCAGAGAAATCGTGTCAGCTGCCATACCGTATTTGCCTGATTTTGGTGGACGGATAGAGCGTTGCTTTTTGTCGGTGAGGCCGTTATAGATTGTCGCGGTGGCGTTCGTGATGTGCTTGATGGCCATAGCGGTTAGGATAGGCTTCGGAACTATGTCGTGCTTGGCTGTGCCGAGCGCAATTGCCAGCATACCAAGCTTGTCGGCGGTGACATCAGCCAGCGCTCCAGCGTCGGTCGACATTTCGAACTTGCGGGCAACCATACCGTCGACAACGTCACCTATTCGACCGATAATTACTTCGGCTTTCCCAGTTTTGGTGTCTAGGTGCTGACTGCCGTGTAGTACCATCGCAAATGATGCGGCGGTAATTGCAGTTGGTGGTTTGAGTAGGTCTTTCGCGCGGAGATTTCGTGTCATATTTATAAATAATACCATAAAAACAGGAGTATTTTTTGTAATCCATAGAGGTAGATATATTGACAAAAATTAAAGTATATAGCTTAAGCTTATGCAGATAGAGTTAAAAAATAGTTATACCTCGTTTGCCTCAGGTTAGAGGTTGAGTGTATGGGGTTTATGACAACGTCCAGTGATTGTTGCCGAGGGGGCGGATTGTGCCGGCAAGCTCGAGCATTGTAAGGGCGGTATTTAGTGAGGTTTGGTCGATACCGGTGAGGCGCTGAATTTCGTCGGCATCTTGGACGCCTGATGCAAGGTGCTTGATGACGGCGGTTTCATATTCATTTGATCCAAGTGGTAGGGTTTTCTGTTTGCGAGGTCTTTTAGGTAGAAGTCTTTCGAGAATGTCCTCGGCGGAGGTAACGGGGATAGCGCCTTGTTTCAGCAGGAGGTTGCAGCCTTCGCTTGATGGGCTGGTGATATTACCTGGTACGACAAACACGTCCTTGCCTTGATCTAGGGCATGCATGGCGGTATTGAGTGTACCAGAACGAGCGCTTGCCTCGGTTATGAGGATGGCGTCGGAGATGCCAGCGACGATTCGATTACGCTCGAGGAAACTCCACCGTCCGACCGTATAGGATTCGTCGGCATCGTGTTCACTAATAATTGCACCGCCATTTTCAATGATGCGTACACCAAGCTCACGATTGGTAGTGGGCTGGATGGTGGGAAGCGGATTGGCGAGTACGGCAATTGTCGTCCCGCCTGCGTCAAGTGCGATGCTGTGAGCTAGCGCATCGATACCGAGGGCGAGTCCACTTACGATGATGACTCCCTGTTTTGCCAGCTCGTAGGTCAAGCGATTAGTCACCTCTTGACCGTATCTGGTTGGCTTGCGCGTTCCGACGACTGCGATAGTTGGTAGGCGCTGGTCGGGCAGTTTTCCCATGTAATATAAGCTTTTTGGAGGCTTGGCAATAGAGCTTATTATCTGGAGGTAGGAATTCTTATCTGGAGATATATTATTGATTTTCATACAAATAAGTGGTTAAAAGTATTGACTTTATATAAAAGGTATGATAATATGGTTTATGATTGATGAGCTGAAATAGCTCAATCAAGCACCTTATACCCCCTATTCTAACCGGGTGTTTACCACTAGGTAAATACCCACTATGTTAGGTAGCGCACAAAGGCGTGTTGTAGTATTCTACCCTCCACTATAGCACCACTAGAAAAGCCTTGGTGCGTTTACTAACCCCTTTGTCCAGCGGATCGCACGTAGTATGTGAGGTGGATCACGTTTACCCGATAGGGTGGGACGAAGGGCAAACTAGTGCCAGGTGATGCCCACCCTTACCTGGCACTAGTTTGGAAAGCGACCTCGAGAGTATCGGGGTCGTTTTTGTTTTTAGAGTTCTTTTTTGCTCGAGGCTGTTGCAATGAGGCATTAAATTGCAACAGATTTGCAATGATAAAAATAACACCATACGATAAGTAATATGGAATACTTACAGTTACTTTTTTGGGCAACGGTTGGCAGTGTTGTATCGCTTGCTGGCGGTATGCTGCTACTCACTTCAGTTAAAAAACGTGAACAAATCATTCGTTTTGCGCTACCCTTTGGGGCTGGCGCCTTGCTAGCGGCTGCGCTACTTGGCGCGTTGCCAGAGGCGCTTCACGGCAAAGACGAGCCACTACCAGTGCTTTGCTGGGCGCTTGGAGGCTTTTTGGCATTTTTTGTCCTAGAGCGCCTTCTCGGGTGGTTTCATCACCATCATCACGATGATATCGAGGGTGAAGATCGGATAAAGGGCCAAACTCATGCTAATCTCGTGGTAATCGGTGATACGCTACATAATGCGATCGACGGTGTAGCAATCGGGGCGGCTTTTTTGGTGAATCCTAGTGTTGGTGTCGCGACTGCCCTGGCGGTTGCTGCGCATGAGGTGCCCCAGGAGATTGGTGATTTTGGTATTTTACTCGGCAAGGGTATGCGTCCGAAGCGAGTCGTACTTGTAAATCTATTAAGCGCATTGGCAACTATTGTTACCGCGCTATTCACCTACTGGCTCGGATCGGCGGTATCGCTGGATATGTCGCCGCTACTAGCGTTGGCTGCTGGGTTCTTTATCTACGTTGCTGCAAGCGATATCATCCCTGATATTCACGAGCGACCGCGTCGTGAGGGCAACTTACAGGCGCTTATGCTTCTAGCCGGTGTGGTTGTAATTGCTGGTGTGAGTGGCTTGATTCCACACAATCACTCTCATGGCACAACTGACACTCATCACCATCATCACGAACACAAAGAATCTACACATAGCGACACCGAAACTCATCATGACCATGAGGATGAACATAAGCATGGTCATGATCACGACCATGGCGAGTAGTTATTTGTAGGTTGTCGTTTGGAATGAGCCATCAACGAAATGATCTATAATTTCTCTGATCTGAGCTTGTAGATCCTCGATTGTACTGCGCTCCTCCGAGTTAAGCGTGTCGAGGACAAAATTCGCTTTGTCGGTTGACCGTTGCTGGTCGGTCCAGGTGCCGACGCGGAGACGAGCTGTTTCGACACCTAGATGAGCGTTGAGCGATTTGATGCCGTTGTTACCGCCATCACTGCCCCCTATACGGGCGCGTAATGTCCCGATTGGTAGATTGAGGTCGTCGTGAATTACGAGAAAGTCGGCTGAGGCGAGCTTATAAAAGTCTAGGATGGCGCGCGCTGATTGCCCGACTAGGTTGTAGTAGGTCGTTGGTTTTACGAGCAATATTTTTTCGCCATCAATTGTTGCTTGGGCGATATCGGCGTGGAATTTTTCGCATCGCTTGAATGATACGCCCAGCTGGCTTGCTAGTTTATCAAGCACCATAAAGCCGATATTGTGGCGCGTACCAGTATACCATTTCTCAGGGTTGCCGATACCGAAAATAACCTTCATACAACTAGTATAGATCATTTACAAATACGGGGTAAGTGGTATAATATCGTTGTTAGGCGCCGACTATTGGTCGACGTTTTAGTTAAAAAGAGGTGCTTAGACGAATAGCCCAAGCCCTCTTTGCACATTTTCAATCCAACGCAACATCGAAGGTGGTGTTTTTCGCATGACGACCCCCAGTGATCTCCCCGATAGATTCGATAGAGAGATTCGGTACAGACGACCCAGCAAGGGACTGTTAGCGGGATTCTTGCAGTGGTCCATGCCCAAGGACCCAGGGGCGCTGTATGTGCCTCCAAGGGTGGCCCATATAATAGTCACAGCCAGAGGCAGCGTGTGGCGCTTTCTACCGATAGCGGCACTGATGATGGCGTGTACCGTGGGCTTGATCATCTTGCTGCTACAGGTGCCATTTTTGAGGCCGTCTGCCGTTGGCTTGCTAACTCAGCTGTTTGGGCTATTTGTACCGCAGGGTTTGGCTACGGGTCTAGCTTGGGGGGTCGGTATTTGTGCCATTATCGGGCTCGGCCCACTTATCGAGCATAGCGATTTTCAGCGTATGCTCGATAATCAGCCCGCTAGCAAGAGTGGCGTCTACAATGCCTGGCTCAGGCTTGCCCTGTGGGAGGAGGTGGCGTTTCGCGCTGGGTGCGAGAAGTGGACCTGGCTAGAGCGAATCCGTGCCAGCATGGTGTTTGGCGTGGTACACGTCATAAATATATGGTACTCATTCGCCGCTGGCGTGGCGCTGTCACTAACGGGGTTTGGATTCCTGCTGGTATATCTGTGGGATTACCGTAGGACACGCAACCAGGTATCAGCCACTGCTTATAGCGGGGTGGTACACGCAGTGTATAACACCCTAGCGATGTCTCTTATCCTCGTGTTGGTCGTAGTGTCTATACTGTTGTGGTTCGTGTAGACACTTTAACCCTGTTTGGCCTCGCCGGCTGACCAGGGTTATTTAAATATTAGTTTTGCTAGCCAAGATACTAAATTGACCTTAATGCTATAAAGTGATATATTTACGACGACCCATACTTCAACTAGAGTAGAGAGGAATCGCTGTGGGTACTGTCAGTCCTGATTCTCGACCGTCTGTCCTGGAGAGGATGAGAGCTTATGCATTCAATAAGTTCATATCTTCGATGCAGGAAGGCGACCAGGTGCGAGGCAATTTCTGGTATCTGATCATGAAGTTGCTCGGATAATAGGCTGCTCGCTGAAAATAGCTCGCCAAATATAGGCTTTGAGCTCGTTCGGCGGGCTATTTTCATATGCCGTGAAAAAATCTAAAAAAATCTAAGCAACAAGGGCCATTGTGTACTTATTGACAAGATAAAGATTTGTTGATATAATTAAGAGTAGATACTCCTTAAACCAAGGGGTATGCCCTTTTGATTGGAGATGAATGGAAAAGAAAGAGGAAGACCTAGAGGTTCTCCCCAGTTTCAAGGAGGGGAGGTTTGCCCGGTGGTTACGTCGGGTGGTATATCCGGTCGTCGCTGGGACACTGCTTAGAGCATTCTTGTCTCTTGCGGTTTCGTCTGCGCTGATGTGGTGGGGCCTTTGCACTGCCTCAGCAGGAACGTCAGCGGGCAACTACCCTGCTATGATGGCGGGGGCCGTAATGATGCTAGGGTCGGCGATAGGAATATTTTTGCCGATCGCGTCAGCTGCGGCGGTTTACCGTCGCCAAGATGCAGAGATGGCCGCTCTGGTAGTGGCTGCCGTCTGCAGTCAGATCCCTACCCTCAACCCCTCGTCAGCGGACGAGGTTGACACGGAGGGATAAAAGCAAAGGGGCGCCCCCGCTTGTAAAAAGCGGGGGTGTTTTTCTCGCTAGATGTAGTTTTGGCTAGTCTTTTTCGGCGTTTTTACGCTCTTTGTAGGCTTTTGTAACTGGCTCGAGGCCGCGAGCGATACGTTCTTTGTTGGCCTTGATCTGCTTCTCGTCTCGATAGCTGAACTTGATCGGTGTACCAGCGTAGTTATAGGTCTCACGAACCAGGCGCTCGAGGTAGCGTTTGTAGCTCCAGTGGACAAATTTTAGATTTGAGCCATAGATAACAAACCATGGCGGGTTGTTGTCGGTCTGTACTATGTAGCGAAGTTTCGGATGTGAGTTTTTTAGCCCAGCCGGTGGGTGTTTTTGGATGGCTTTTTGGAGCAGGTCATTTAGGATACGTGTCTTGGTCTCCTGTTGACGACGAGTACGGATATCGAGAGCTAGGTCAAATAGTTTGGTCACGTTTTGGCCAGTTACAGAGCTAGTGAAAATGAGTGGCGCCCACGGGACAAAGTCGAAGTTGTGGGCAATCTTTGGTGCGAGAGCGTCGCGAGTAAAAGCGTCTTTGCCCTCGACGGAGTCCCATTTACTGACAACTAGCACTAGCCCCTTGCCCGCCTCGCTGATGATACCAGCGAGTTTTTGGTCGAGGGCGACGTTTAGCTCGTTTACGTCCATGAGCAAGAAGCAGATGTCGGCCTCCTCGATAGCGCTAAGAGTGCGTAGAACAGAGAATTTTTCGATCCCGACTTCTTGTTTGCCCTGGCGACGGATGCCAGCGGTGTCGATTAGCTCAATAGTTTGACCGTGATAACGGATCGAGACGCGGTTGAGGTCGCGGGTAGTGCCAGCGATGTTAGCGACAATCGCCTGCTGTTTGCCCGCTAGAGTGTTAAATAGGTGGCTCTTGCCGACGTTTGGTCGACCGATGAGGGCGATACGGAGAATGTCGTCATCGCTACGCTCGTGAGCCTCGGGTAGGAGCTCGGCCAGACGATCTAGGATATCGCTGATACCTGAATTGTGTTCAGCGCTAGTACGGATAATGTCACGGATACCGAGGCGACGAAACTCGTCGTTGGGTAGCGAGTTGCGGAGATCGGCTTTGTTTGTGATGAGGATAACGGGTTTTTTGCTTTTTAGGGCTTTTTTGGCGACGAGGCGGTCCTCGTCTCCTGGGTATTCGGTGCTATCGACGACGACAAGAATAACGTCTGCGGAGCTGGCTGCCTCTTCAATCTGTTGTTGAATCCCAGCTTCGAATTCATCGTCAGGGTCTTTAAGCCCAGCGGTATCAACTAGCCAAAACTGAGCTTTGGTGGTCTCGTCGGTTTGCGCGGAGTTTGATTCTAGCGGGTGTTTTTGGGTGGTCTCGGGGCGACGATATGATACTTTGCCAATGACGTTGTCGCGTGTCGTGCCGGCTTCGCGAGCGACAATTGCCTGCTGAGAGCGTACCATACGGTTAAAGAGCGAGCTTTTGCCCGCATTTGCGCGACCGATGATAGCGACGGTAGGAAGTTTTGTTGCCATTAGGTGATAATTATACCAGAGTTTTACGTCAAATACGAGCATAAGCTTAATAGATAATAGAGGTGGAGTGCGTGGCGTGTATTGACTTAGATATGTAAAAGTGATATAATCAAGAAAGATAAGTGCAGTTCTCTCGCCTCACGGGGCGAGGTGTTTTTTTATGTGGGGCTTGTCCGAGGCTGGGTTGATTTTATCAGTTTATGATTTTATAATTACTAAAAATAATGAAAGAGCGACGAAACGGACGGACTTCGGTGGTAGTTGAGCCGCCGCTTAATGAGGCGGAGGTTCCGTCTGTCGCGCAAGAAATTGCCTGCGCCACCGATCGAGCGCCAGTTGAGGCAATAATACCGCTTCTCGAGTCTGAGGATAGCGCCCGGATTGCTCTATATCTGCCAGAGCGGTGGTTGCCCGATCGACCTGGTAGTGCGTACGCTGAGGCCTATGTTGAGGCTTGGTGGAGTCTGCTTGGTCAGGTAGATCAACGGGCGGATTTTGTGGACGGAGATATTGGTGAGCTTTACGATGAGAATCCAGTGCCACTTGTTGTCAAGGCGATGCACCTCATACCGTGGTTGCAGGAGCGTGGTTTGGTGAGCGAATGTGATATACGGTACGTGCTAAGTCAAAGCGACAGAGATCTATTAAGGGAATCGTTTATGGACTGCGAGAAGGTTGCTTCCTCTAACCGACTGACGGAGCAGACAACGCTGGGTGAAATGTCGCCAGCACGCCGTAAATGGCTGGCGGAGGTGAAAACTGATGAGCTGGTTCGCGAGATGGCCCGTAGCGTCGAGCCGAACGAGCTAGAGGAATTGATGTGCTCTCATGAACCGATTGAGGTGCAGATTGCTATGGCGGCGCTGGGTCGGATGTTGCGATCGGACAAGTTTTCAGATATAGAGCAGTCTCATGAAGCGTGGCTTAGTGCTCAGCTATCAAACGATGCTATAGCTGTACGCCAGCGCGCGGAGCGAACGTATCGTCACTTGTCACATGCTGGAGTATTGTCTCAGGACTTACTCGAATCGCGTGGCGTGACGACCCCAGCTTTAGCTGGAGATTGGTCGGAAAATCTTTGTTATATGCAGACTGAGGTCACGTGGATTACTGAAATTGTTGAACGGATTAGTAGTGATGAACGTCTTTTGAAGTTGTTTTATCCAGTAGTAACGATGGGCGGGTCGCGACTCAAGGGTTACGGTAATGATGACTCTGATCTTGATCTTGCGGTTATGATTCGTCCTGGGGCTCTGGAGACGGATGTTGCGTCAAGTCTCGAGTCGCTTTTTGGCGACGAGCGACCGATTCAGTGCTGGCTTTCTGATACGCCAGAGGGCTTGCGGTTGCCGAGCTGCGAGGCGGATATTGCTGATAGAGCGTCTGACGCCTGGAGTCATCTTTTGTATAACAATGTCTGGATTGGCGAGCGGGAGACGATCGAGCAATTACGTAAGGAGTTGACTGCTCCTTATGAAAATGACCCAACACTTAGGCGGATTGCATTGCGTCGGCTTGAGCAGGATGCTCTGCAGTATCGTTTGATGCATAAGGGCTATGAACGCCACTACGCGGTCGATGGTGATGATAGGCGGCAGGAGTGGGGTGGTGTTGATAGGCAGAGTGTTTATTGGGACCCAGGTTATCGCCGGTTAGCAACTCAGTTGTTTGCTGAAAAGATTCGTTTACAGTCTCCACCTAAGAAATAATATATTTGAATATGAAGAAGACCTCCTTTAGGGCAGACGATACTGCCCCAAAGGAGGTCTTTGGCCCTTTTTCTATAGGGCGTAATTAGCCGAGTGTGGCATATTTACGCTCGGCTAGCTGACGCATGTCTAGCTGACTACCCAACATGCACATGGCGCTTAGGTAGCCAATTTCTTCTTGACCAGGAGACTGGTTCTCGAGGCCTAGAATAGACAGAGTAAACCTTACAAGGTTTACTTCGAAGCGCGGGTAGGTTCCGGGGATCCCTAGGCCGAGCTTCTTCAGCATTTGCTCACGGTTCGCTACACCTATCATACTCGGTAGGCGCGGCTCTTCCAGAGCTTGTTTTATCTGCTGAGCCTCATAGGCAAGTCCAGCAGTGATCTGGACTCCCGTACCCGCAAAGACGCGGTTAATGGCGTCCTTGACGGCGTCGGCAGCATCTCGCAGGCCAGATGTGTCAGCCTGCATTATGCTGGGCTGTAGCATGCTGGCCGCTCCGCCTCCGGTCAACGCCATCAACAGCATAGCGGGGTTAGCTGCACCTTGCAGGTACGCTTCTTGCCAACCCTTGAGCTGTTCGCGGAACCCATCGATAGCTGGCCACAGGTAGTCGTTGAGTCTACCAAGGAGACGCTTCTTACGTGCTTCTGTAATGAAGGTTCCGTCTAGGCCTTCGATAGCATCAAAGACGTCTCCGTATCGAAGCCTGGTCACCCGCTTCCGTAGCTGATAGAACGTTGGGCTTACCTGTTCATCAGTCTCGTCCGCCCACTTTTCCATGGCGTTAGCTAGCTTAGACGGTAGGCTATATAGGCCAAACCGTTCGGCAAGTGCAGCGCGTATAGCGGCAACTACTGTGGACTGGTCTACCTTTAGGACGCCACCAGTCTTTAGTGCCCTCAACCAGGATTCATCATCTGGCGGGCTAGGCAGCAGGTTGTCGAAGGTCGCTGTATTTAGAACAGCGGTGTCGACCGCGGGGACGGCTGGTTTGACGCTCGCAATCAGTTGGCGTGCCTTTACCACAGGCATACCAGCTTCTCGCAAATCATCGACAGTGAGATCCCCTAGGTCGGCGATCTTCTCTACGCCCAGGTTAAGCACTTTGACGATAACCTGTTCGGAGGCGCCATACTCAGCGAGCTTGGCGGCCACTTCGTCAGTAGCTTTGGCAACTGAGTCTTTGTCAGACATCGAGATCCTTTCGGGTTTTTTGGTGTTTGTTTACTTCATGAGCTTGTCAAGCTCAGTCGGCCCCATGGATATCATGCGGACCGGGATACTCGTTATGTTGCCGATTATCTCTGCGCAGTGAGCGTATAGTGCATCGGCGGTGAGAGTAGAATCGACTGAATAACGAGTGATGACGGGAGCTACTTTTTGTAGCGCCCGAGTGAGTTCCTCTTGTCTCTCCGGTGTTGGATGACGATGAACACGCAATTCTCCCTGAGGAGTAAATGCGGGATTAATCGTATCTTCATACCGGTTGGCAATGAGCCAATCACCATTTTTTTTGACCTGGTCAATCCAGGTGACGGCCAACCCGTCAAAGGCGTTTTTTCCTCCGCAAACGTTGATAGCGTATCGGAGGAGCACGCCGTCTAGGGCGCCCACCCTAACTCTACCCTGCCATCGATTGTATTGTTCGTCGACACCAGGTAGTAGTCTCCCGACCAGTTTTGGATCGTCCGTCGGCAGCGGTCCTGCGCCATGCCGGACAGCATACGCACGGGACACACCGATATTGACGATTTTTCCCTCATAACCTGAGTCGTCTAGGATGCGCCGAGTGATACTTGGCAGTGTCCTAATAGCGCTGGTATGAGGTGAAAAACCGTACACGCGGTCTGTTAGTGCGCCATGCGATGTTTCGATGACGGCAACCCCGCGTCTCGCCAGGACGACTTCCGGGAAGTAGCTTGGATCGACCACTTGGGCCAATTGTGATACTTCCCTGAAGCGTCGATGAACGAAGTCGATGAAGTTGTCGTCACGAAGAAGGCTGAGTTCGTGTCGAACGGCGATACTATCGCTTCTCAGGAACTCGGCGTCTTCAACCACTGGCATAACATACTGAACGACATTGTTACGAATCGCTTCAAGTCGTTCACGCAGGTCGGCAACCATGAGGTCGCCGACTGTTAGCTTAAGCTCGGGGTATCGCATCATGTCGCGATAGGCCTGTCCAACACCTGTACCCACTGTCCCACGTGGAGTATTCCCGAGGGATAGTTCGAACAAACGTGAGGCTATGCCGTGAAAAGGCGTAGACACGAGCGCTCGTCTATCTAGTGTTAGTGTGTCGAACGGGTTGACGCCGAGTAGTGAACGTAGCTCGGTGGCCTCGTTTAGTAGCCCCTCTGGGCTTACGACCATTTGGTGAGACAGATGTGTAGGGATACCGTCAAGTGTCCCACAGCCCCACTGAGAGAACGTGAAGCTCTTTCCTGATGTTTTCACTCCATGTCCCGCTTGCGCGCCTCCGCGCTTGATGACGGTGTGGGCACGCTGGGATTTCGCCACAGCGTGCACCACACTTCCTTTCCCGCCGTCACCAGACCCGAGGTCGGTGACGACGTAGACCTTGTAAGTCATGCTCTCTGTGCCTATAGGGCTAGACTAGAGCCAGTCGAGGTCACCTTCTGTCTCATCCTTTTGATCAAGCGGCGGTACGCTTGCTGGATCGAGCGGCCAAAGGTCGGTCTTGTTACGGAAGACGTCGCCTGGTTTTGGGCCTTTCCCAAAGTTCTTTAGCGACGCCTGGGCGCCAATAGGAATATTGGTAATAGACCTGATGATCTTGTCGATATCATTATTGGACGTGACTCGTTCCTCGAGAAATTTGGGCAACTTTTCCAGCTCAAGCGTACCTTCGGTTAGACCGATGATACTTGCTTGTACCTCTGGCAACAGGGTGACCTTTGGCAGGGTGACTATACGGTCCTCGCCGTATATATCTTGCCAAAACTCTCTCGTCTCGTCGTCATTATTGACCTGCAACAAGAAGGCGTGAGCCTGCTTGAGTAGGTCAATAATGACGCGCTTGGTCGAGATTGGTCGGCTCTTTGGCACTTTCCAGCCGTTCTCTGATGCCTTGTCATAGACACTTTCACCAAAGATATCTATGAGCATTCGGTGGTCGACGTACTCCCTGCCGGGAGCGTCCGTCACCGTGAAGTCGTACCTTTTTAGTCCGACTCGGTTTATGTACGCGCTCGTTAGATACGCGCCTGCAAACAGCCCGTATTGAGGATCTTCTGGAAAATCCCCGCCAGCGCGTTCCGGCACCATGAGCGCCAGCTGTCGCACGATCCGCTTAGCCAGCGCTTCGTATTGAGAACGACAGAGGGTCACTCTGTCATCTCGGTCACCGAAGATGCTAGTGGCAATCTGCGGATCCATGTCTGGCAGGACTTTACTCAATAGGTCGTATGTGTCTGGCAAGACTTTTAGCGCCTTGTCGACATTACTTCCCATTGAGCCGGTCGTATCGAGACGTATCTCGACAGGGACTGGCATCCCGACTTTATTGACAAACAGACCGTCTGGCCGCTCGACGAATCGTATACGCGATTCTCGAATCAGCCCAAACTCAGCTGGATCAACTAGTGGATCCAGCTTTTTGGTTTCTCGGTAAGCTTGCTCAGCGGTACTAGTCGCCGGGCCGGTAGTTGATACGTATTCAGAACGGGCACCTAGGTATGCGGCTCGGGTAAAACGACGGCATCCCATCGCTATTCCTCTCTGTTTGGGTCGCGAATTATAGCGACAATGTGGTGAACTTGTGAAACTTTTGTCCGTATTCGGCCCTGACGAGCTCGTAAAAGCTATCCAGAGCCTCTTCGGCATTGCTGTAGGCCCCTTTTATCAACTGCTGAAGCAGTCTAATATAGGCGCCTGTTTCTCCGTAGGGCCAATGGCCATTTACCTCTCCGCCAAGACTAAACATCACCGCAGAAGCGGCGTCTTTGATGTCAAGGACGGCCTTGTCGGCCGGCACTTGGTCCTGGTGGAGGAACGCAGACGTCCAGTCTAGGGTAATTGCAAAATGTTGCTGATGGTCCAGCAGAACATTACTAGCAGTTATCCTGCGATTTTGGACGCCCTCACCGTGAATATACGCGAGCATCTTGAGTAGTCGCCCCATGATCCATGCGCTCGTCTTAATGTCGACCCGCAGGCCATTCTTGCGACGAATGTTGGACATGGGGAGAATACGGCGAACGTCATCTACATCGGCGAAACGATATATATTGATTCGTCGTCTACCTCGCTCGGGCGATACTCCAGACTCTACTAGCAGTGGATAGAGTCGTTCGTAATGTAGGTGATGGTTGGTAAGCTTGGCGTATTCAGCGTCAAATAGCTCTGCGGTTGTCGCAAGACGTCGCAGTATAAACGCCGCGCGCTCAAGGCCCCCGTTATATTTACGAGCGGCGGCAATCTGGGCTAGATACCATCGGCCGGACTCTTCTTCTCTCGCGAGATGGAAAGAGTACGACTCGGTATCTGCTAGCTGCCGAGCTTGTATGTCATATAAGCCGGAGGCGCCTTTCAGGAACATTGTGTCACCTCTTTTTTAGTTTGTGTTTTTAGGGTGGTTGGTTGTTAATGAACAGATGCGTCCCACCCTAAACATCGGTTTATACATTATTTCAATAATCTATATAAAAATCAAGCTGGCTGGAGTTTCATGTTGGTGGCCTAGCCTAGGTCGATGAAGCTGGGCTCATCGACGATCGATGACTAGATAGTCACCACGCTTCATGTTGTTTAGCGTATAATTGCCGAACTGTACGCGATGGAGGCGCTTCACTTCGTAACCGAGAGCAGAAAATGTACGGCGAATTTGACGATTGCGACCCTCACTCATCGTTACCTGCCACTTGTCACGACGTTCGTCTGATAATCGCGCGAGCGTGAGCTGGGATCGTCCGTCATCGAGTTGGACGCCAAAATCGCTAATCATTTGCTGATGTAGTGGCGCGAGGTCGTTGTCCAGCTGAACATGATATATCTTTGTTTTTGTAAATTTCGGATGGGTCATCCGGTAGGCGAAGTCACCGTCGTTTGTGAGAAGCAGGAGCCCGGAACTGTTGCGGTCGAGACGCCCTACGGGCTTGAGTCTGTGATACTTGGCTGGTAGGAGTGTGTAAATTGTCGGGCTGTTACCTTGGGGTTTCCGTGAGCAGACGTACCCGACTGGCTTGTTGAGGGCTAGGTAGATGAGCTTTTGAGGCTTTTTCGAGATTGAGGCGCCAGCGACGGTGACATTATCGCCTGGTTTCACCCTAGCGCCTAGCGCGGTTGGTCGGCCATTTATCTCGACTGTCGATGAGTCGATCAGCACGTCTGCTTCGCGACGCGAAATACCCAGCTGGAGGGCTAGGTATTTGTTGAGACGGGTTGAGTTATCCGTCATGTAGTTTTTCTACGCACCTGGTGCCTGTGGCGCGGTTGGGGTTGCAGGCGGTGTAGATGCTGTAGCCGACGACACGCTTGGATTTACGGGCGAAGCTACTGGTATCGGTCCTGACATTGGCGTCTGGACTGGGCTTGGGTTTGGGGATGGAGCCGGAGCGGGAGCTTGAGGTGTTGGCTCTATCGGAGCGGAAGTAGGAGCGGTGGGCGCTGGGGTTGTGATTTGTTGAGGCGCTTCTGGGCGTGGTGTCTCCTCAAACTCAAGACCACTTGGCTCGGGGTGTGGTGTAGCTTGGGTTTGTGTCTGCGGAGGAGTCGGCATCGTAGGTGCTGGTATCGGAGTTGGTGCAGTTGACACGCTTGGAGCTACAGGGCTTGGGCCTGGTATTGACCCCTGGGCAGGACTCGGTATTGGCGTTGGAGCTGGAACTGAGTTCTGGGGTGCAGGTGCTGTTGGAGGGGTAATATCGGATGCTGGAGTTGGAGCTTGGTCGACGCTAGCCAGCTCTTTGTCCATTAGCTCATTAAAGTTGGGCTCATTTTGACCCTCAGGGCGTGTAAGAGGTTGGATGATTCGATCAGCTAGGTTGCCTGGTCTCGGAGTGGAGAATGGTGCCGTGGGCTGAGGAAGTGTGCTCTCAGTTTGCTGAGGAGCAGCAATGTACGGCTGAGGTGCGACTGGCGCGGTGTGGCTTTGGGCTGGAGCTGATGTCTGCGGTATAGGTGTTGTTGGGGGTGTGCTTGCGCTAGGAGGATTTGGTCGAGGAGCTGGGTTTGCCGGAGCTGCGGGCCTCGGAGAGACGAGGGGCTTCTGTCCGCTAACCGGAGCATCGCTCAGCACTTCGTGGACGGTCCGTACGACATCTTCTATGCCAACCTGGGACTTAACTAGATAACGATCAGCCCCGAGAGCAACACCGCGCTGACGTTGTTCTTCGCTCGACAAGGCTGTCATCATGATAACCTTGATGTTTTTTGTTTCAGTAGTACTGCGGAGGATGTCGAGCATGTCAAATCCACTGATTTTTGGCATCATGACATCGCTCAAAATCAGGTCTGGACGATCCTTGATCGCCATTGCCAGAGCCTCTTCCCCATCACCGGCGGAGACGATGTCGTAGCCTTCCGCAAGGAGGCGGACGCCATAAATCTCGCGTAAGCTTTTGTCGTCCTCTACTAGCAAAATCTTGGTCATAACTATCTCCTATTGTAGTTGGTGAATTGCAAAAAAGCCATACCCCTTATGGTTATTGTTGTCTTGGGGGTATATTGATCGGCGTATTATCCCGTCTCGACAGGTATTGCTCGGGGTTGGCTTCGATTGTGCTGAGGGGCGTGTTGACTAGCTGGATGGCTTCTTCTGGCATAGGCGCTGAGGTCGGAGCTGGAGCTGTGTATTGAGTCTCTGGTGTTGGTGACGGTGTCTGGTACTGAGCGGCCGAGTGTTCGGGTGCTGGTACTGATGAAGCTGGCGTGACTGGGCTAGGTTGAACTGGCGTGTTGTCGGTCATGGAGTCTGGCGTTGATGGAGTGTCGTGGTTTGGCGCTGATGATTCTTGGGATGACTCTTTTTCGGCTTTGAGTTTGGCTTGTTCGATTAGCCTTCGCGCTTCATCGTGATCGGTGCGTGGAATTTCAACAAAGAATGTACTGCCGTGCTTGTACTCGCTTTCTACCCAGATACGTCCACCGATGGTTTCGGTGAGTCGTCGGCAGAGGTATAGGCCTAGGCCGGTGCCACCGATTTCGCGCGTGTCGGAGTTGTCGACACGATAGAATTTTTGAAACAAATGAGACTGATCCTCGTGCGGGATGCCGATGCCAGTGTCGGCAATACTGATGACGATATGCGAGTTGTCGCCCGTTACGTCAACGCACACCTCCCCCTCAGGTGTGTACTTAATTGCATTTTCGACTAGGTTTTGAACAACTTCACGCAGATGATCGTTGTCAACGTAGGCGTAAAAAACTGGATTGAGACGCTTCACTGGATCCTCGACAGAGGTCTCATCAGGATCTGGTTTGTAGATGATGCGGAGATTTTTTTCTTTGGCTTTTGGGGTGAGACCCTCGACGATATCATGAATAAACGGAACTACATCGATGATTTTTGGATCATTCTTGAGGCGAGAGTCGTCGGCTTTGCTGACATCTAACAGATCGGCAAATAATCGTCCTAGGTGCTGAGCGGACTCATGGGCCTTTGTGATGAAGTCACGGGCTTTGTCGTCGATTTGTGCGGTAGCTGGGTTGAGGGCTAGTCCGAGATACCCTTCTATACTAGCAACTGGTGTACGCATTTCGTGGCTAGCGGTTGAAATAAACTCAGCTCGCTGGCGTTCATCAGACTTCTCGATAGTGACATCTCGAAAAACAACTATAACTCCGTTACCAAGCTGGCCAACTGGGTTGACGGAGATGCTAGCCAGGAAGGTCTTGCCAGACTGGGTCTCGAGGCTGAAGTTGTCGTTTTTTTGTGGTTTATGTGTCGTGAGAGCTAAGGCTACGGGGTCATTCGTCTCGGACACAGCTTGATTCTTGCTGTCGAGCATCTTGAGGATTGATTTGTAGCTCAAGTTTGTTGCATCTTGCTTGCCCCAGCCAATTAGCCGCTGAGCTGCTGGGTTGATGAGCTGAACGGTTCCGCGTCCGTCTAGGGCAAGGACACCCTCTCCGATAGCGTTGATAACTACCTCTGAGGTTCCAGCGACCTGGCTAAGCTCGCTAGCGAGTTCGTTGTAGGCCCTGTCCTGTTTGGTCTCGTCTGCCGATGAGGCATTGCGTCCCCATAGAATAAGCCCTATCGCTAGTGGAGTGCCACTAAGTACTGATAATGTGATTAGTTGTCCGGGGCTGGGATCGACAGCGAGGTACTGGTAAATTAGGAGTGCGGCAAAGGTGGTGAGACTTATGGTCAGACCTCTGAGGCTGATAAATGCACCAAATGGTAGCAAAAATATAAATAAACCCAAAAATACAGAGCTTACACCACCAGTTTGGGCGACGAGTATAGTAGTAGAGACAAGGACGAGGCCGTAATTGACGAGTAGCGATGATCGAAGTTTTTGGAGTGGCACTACAAAATAGCTGACACCAATTACAAACAGAGAAGTAATTGTAATAACCCCCGGGACAAGTGGGACAGCAAGATTATGGTTCAGGGCGTTAGTGCCGGCAAATGTCGACCACGCAAAAAGACCACCTATCACGGTCGCTACAAGAAATAGCGCCTCGCTGGTTCGGCGGTGCCAAAAACGGCTAAGCTGGCGTGACGTGGTAGTGCCCCCCATAATTATTCTATTTAGTACTTATGTTTAGTATACCAGACAACTGGAAACGGTACTAGCGACGCTGGCTTTGGCTGGTTTAGTGAAGTTGTAGCTTGTGTCTTGGCGGCGTTTTAACGGAAATACTACGAATTTTACGCTTCGATCAGTATAATGGATGTATATGAATCAGATTTTCAAAACTACACTTCTAATGGCTGGTCTGACGGGTCTTTTCATGGCTCTTGGTTATCTAATCGGCGGACAAAACGGTATGCTCATGGCACTGATTTTTGCGAGTGTCGGTAATATCGCTATGTATTTTTTCAGTGACTCTCTAGTCTTGAAAATGCAAGGTGCCCATCCGCTTGATGGCAAATATCCACAGGTAGAGAAAATAGTTCAGGATCTCGTGTCGCGCGAAGGTATGCCGATGCCAAAGCTTTACTATGTCCCTACCCCAATTCCAAACGCGTTTGCAACAGGTCGGTCACCACAGCATGCTGCGGTTGCGGTAACTGACGGGATTATGGAGATCCTGGACGATAATGAGCTAAAGGCAGTCCTAGCCCATGAGCTAGGGCATGTCAAAAACCGAGACATGCTTGTTTCGACGATTGCCGCCTGTTTGGCTGGTGCGATAAGTTACCTCGCGCAGATTGCGTACTTTTTCGGTGGGTCGGACGACGACCGTAATCCGTTTGTAGCGATTGCGATGATGATATTAGCGCCGTTTGCAGCAATGATCATCCAAATGGCCATCTCGCGTTCTCGAGAATACCTGGCTGATGAACATTCGCAGCATGTATTAGGAAACGGTAAGCATCTCGAGTCGGCGTTGATGAAACTCGAGGGCTGGAAGCAGCAGACACCGCCTATAGAGGGTAGCCCCAGTCAGGAAGCGACAAATGCACTGATGTTTGCCAATATGTTTTCGGCACGGGGTCTAGCGAATTTGTTTAGCACTCACCCATCGACCGAGGATCGGATCAAGCGCCTAAAAGAGCTTGATGGTCGACAGTAGTTTGATAGCTAGACAAACCAGACTATAATTGCTATAGTAGTCTGAGTTCGGCCTTATCGTCTAACGGTTAGGACACAAGGTTCTCATCCTTGCAATCCGGGTTCGATTCCCGGTAAGGTCACCATAAGAGGAATTATTTCGGAACTGTCGCTTGATATGGCGACCTTTTCGTTTTTTATATGGTCGTTAATTTTGGAGGTTGATAATTTTAGCGTTAGATTTACGTGTATTAGTGAGGTGTGATGTATTAGACGGCTTAAGGACGGAGCATTTTATGTGGTTAAGATAGCGAGGCTGGTTATGGAGTGGGTGGTATAATTGAGGCGTAGCGGTTGTGCTATGTCGAGTTAAGCAGTTGGAGCATCGACAACAGCGAGATTAGTATAGTTTATAAGTTTAATACTCACGCCAGGAGGTGGCGATAATGAGTTCAATGGTTGTTATAACCGCGGCAGGCGGCAACGGGACGGCGATAGAAATTCTCGATGACCCGCTTACTCGTATGGAATACTCTAGTCGAGGACGACTCCTCGGAGAGCGCATGGAGAAGCTCGGTGCCGAACAGGCCGGTTTTCTTGTGCTGTCGCAAGGTCATTTTGAAATGGCCGGTGGAGAGTTCTGCGGTAATGCGTCGAGGGCGGCTGCCGTTTTGTTTTCTGAACTGCGAAACGCTAGAGACGTAAATTTCACAGTGTCTGGCTTCAAGGGTACTGTCCGTGCGACTGTTGACAAGAAGATGGATGGCAAATATTCTGTGTGTTGCAGGTTCCCGGGTATGTTTGTCGATATTTGCCCCACCAAGAGCTGTGGGCAGATAGTAGATGTTGTCGATCTCGGTGGTATTGTCCATGTTGTTATAGAAGATAAATTTCCGGCTCAGCAGGATACTTATCAGGAGATACATCATCGCCTGACGGAAGAGCTGAAGCTTCGTGAACGAGATGCTGTTGGAGTAGTCTGGGTTGAGCGGAAGGGCGATTCTATTGAGATTCAACCTGTAGTTTGGGTAAGGAGTGTTGATACGTTTTTCTATGAATCGTCGTGCGGCTCTGGGGCCATCGCAGCATGTGCTGTTACTGGGGTTTCAGATATTGTTCAGCCGACAGGGAAAATTATCTGGGCTGAAATTAATGACGACCTGGTCTCTCTTAAGAGCGATATGGAAGTTATTTATTCTAATTGAGATACTGCGATTAAGTAACCTTTTTCCTAGGTCATCAATTGAGACGGTTTCGTAGCTTAATATGTATTTATCGGGCCGTAAATTGCCTTCTTTTTGCCATAGAATGTCGCCCACTCACGGTCGCCGTATGAGAAGTGCCACCACTCACCGTAGAACGGCGCGAAGCCTTGCGCTGTCATCGTATCGTGCAATATTTTTCTATACAAGGCCTGCTCTGAAGTCACTTCTGCAAAAGTTTTAATTATGTCTGGATCAGAATAGTCGGATATAGCGTTGCCCATGTCGACAGGATTATTGCTATCATCGACGAGCGTCAAATCAACTGCTGCACCCATTGGATGCCCGGCTACATCAGGTACTGCGACAAAATCGTGGACTAGGCGTATTAAATCATACTCTGACATACTAGGATTCTCTCTCCGCAAAACCTCTTTGCGTTCACGAAAGTATTTTTCCTGCACCTTTGGATGGCGAAATCCATAAACAATACGTAGCCGTAGGTTATTAGCGTTTCGCAACTGCTTGTTTACTTCAGCGAGCTTTTTAGCTACTGTGTCACGCACTAAAATAGATTCACCAGTATAAGCTTGCATGTCAGATTGCTCGTGTTGTGACACTATTGATGGATCATACTTTCGCACATCAACTAGCGGCTCTTGGCTAGCGCCCTGCTCTGCACTCGCCATTTCATCGTAAGTCATAATGTGTCGGTTAATATAATTGGTATTTTCTTGAATTTGTTTTATTACGCACATTTGAAATACCTCAACTCTTAGCTTTCTCCATCTTATAACAAACAATACCGCTATACTCGTTGCCAGACAAGAACGGATAAAACGATTCGCCGCCTTTTTCTGCTAATACAAAATCTCTA
>ERZ773067.68-NODE-68-length-62922-cov-13.217141_pt1 | contig 62922 bp, 49 predicted proteins | sample MGYA00580622_ERZ773067 | MGnify/ENA primary metagenome ERZ773067 (study PRJEB29015, sample SAMEA2737998) | human oral metagenome | biome: human oral; feature: human-associated habitat; material: dental | place: China | collected 2113 ...
AGCTTATCACGTCCTTCGTCGCCTCCGAGAGCCTAGGCATCCACCGTCTGCCCTTATCTGTTTTTGCGCCTAAGATGCTTCAAGTTCCCTATCCGCATCCAGGTTGTATACTAACTTATTTAATATGCTCTACGTTGTTTTCTCGTTTGTTTTTATCAAGTATGTCAATGATCGCTAGCGAAGGGTCTGCCGAAGCTTTCACCTTCTGTTGCCTTAATCAAGAGCAGTCAGCTCTTAAAGAAGTTCATCACTCTCGAGGATTTCTTTCGACCCAAGTCAGCTCGCTTGCTTTCCGTCGGGGTCGCCGTTTCTCGTTTGCGGTTGCAAAGATAGAGCAAAATATAAATACCAACCAAATCATACCGCGAAATATTTTATTCACACCCGTCCCGAGTTACCTTCACTTGCCCTTAAATTAGACACTTACAAAGGGTGAAAAATTTTTTACCCCTCCAGTAGAATCCCCCCTCCCTCAAAAGAGAATCGACTGCCTCCTACCCCACCTTAGCCCCTTTCACTCCCCTCCCTCCCGACTTCACCTTCCCCTAGCCTCCGTTTCCACCTCTCCCAAGTATCTGCTTTCCTCCCCCTTGCTTCTGCATCTTCCTTCCCCTCGCATCTGCGTCCTCCGCCCTCTTACATTTGGTCGCTTTTTACCCTTCTCCAAGCACCCACCTTCCTACCCAAAGAAACCTACCCCTTCCAAACACCCAAAAAACGATCTACCGTAGGTCGCCAAAAAAACCTACTGTAGGTCGTCGAGACGACCCACGGTAGGTCGCTTCGACGACCTACCGTGGATCCCTTTTTCACTCCACTAAAGATAGCCCGGAAAGGACTCGGGAAAAAGCAGAAAAGCCACGAGGCTACATCCCTTAAGAATGCAGCCTCGTAATTCTACTATATATAAGTATATAAGGTAGTCTACCAGTCTGTACTGGAGGAGTAGCCGTGCTTATCCCACTTGACGTCGTGGAGGAGCGAACTCTTCACGCCGATGGTGATGCTATAGCTACGATAAGGACCGAAGGGGATGGCGTTGGCCGAAAGACTCCAGCAGTGCATGTCACGGCTGATCCCGATGGTCATGTTCGCCACCTTCTTAGCGATGAAGTCATAGCTGGCGTTGAAGTTCAGCGACCAGTACTTGGTAGGCTGGATGCTTCCCGAGAACATTAGGCTGTGCATAAGCCCGTAGTTATATTCGTCACGCTTGGGGTCGAAGGTCGTACGCTGTAGGTTCACCCCATAGCTGAGCGACAGGCTCCAGGGGATGGATACCTTGAGGTAGCCGTCGGCGTCGTACTCAGCGTCATCGCCGCCGGTATCGAAGAGACTCTTCTTCGGCCCTTGGGTCTTAGCCGCCATGTCCGCCAGCGAGGTATCACGCCCATCGGTCGGTGCTGTCGGCTCATTGGGATTGGAGCTGGTCTCCTTATTCTCCTGCCCCTTCTCCTTCTTCTTACCACCGAAGAACTCTCGGATCTTCTTGAAGGTCTCGTTGCTCAGCGTATAGTTGAAGGACGTCCCCGTCCCACGGAGGCTACCGAAGCCCTTACCGTTGAAGACACGGAGCTTATTGACACGATGCTCGATGACTCGCCCGTCGGACGTCGTGGTATGCCCGTAGAGGTAGGGGTCGAAGGAACCGCTGAGCGAAAGCTGAAGCGACTGCGAGAGACGAAGGGTAATACCGGCGTTGATATCTGCGAGCTGGAAGGAGTCGGCAGCCAGATTGTAGCTGGAGCTGAGGGAGAAGTTGTCGATGAGACTGATCTTCTTGAATGTCTCCGTGCTGTCGGTCTTCGTGCGCACCTTCATCTCCAGATTATTATCGATACCGAAGTTGATCGAGGCAGACTTCCCTCGGCCAGGAGCGCCGAAGATGTGGCCATCCGAATAGAGGGAATACTCCTCGACACGGGGCGTACCATTCTTGTCGGTATAGCTCAGGCGATCGTAGTAGCCCCACATAGGCGCCCCGAAGTCAGGGGTGAAGCTCACCCCGACACGAGGGGTCATGCGGTGACGGATCATCTGCACCTTGTCGCCGAAGATACGCCAGGGCTTGAAGAAACCATAGAGCGTCGTATTGAGGCTCGCCGAGGTGGAGAAGTCAAAGACACGATTGAAGCCATAGACCCGCTTCGTCTCGGTGCGATCGGTCGTAGCATCATACTCTCGGCGGGACTTATAGGTGTACCAGCGCTCATTATAGTTAGCGCTCAGGGTCAGATCCACGTAGCCAAAGAGCTTGTACGACGCTGAGATCGGGATATTATGTGAGAAGCCGTTGCGCCAATCTCGTATAAGGTTGGACTTGAAGAGGAGGTTCTCCTTCGTCGAGATGCTATTACGGAACTGCCCCGAGTAGCTGATGCTGATCTTCTCATACCAGCGCTCCGCCCCGACACGCTTCTTGCGCTTGAAGGGATAGAGGCGGTTCATGCTGATGGAGACATTCGGCAGGCTCATCGTGACCATGGAGTCTGCAGAGTTCTGGGTAGCATCGATCGAAGCAGAGATACGGAAAGGTGTGCCGGCGAAGCTTCGGCTATAGTTGATGGAGGAGTTCTTCGTGTTCTGCCCTGCTACACGGGGATTGTAGAGGGTATTGAGCGAATTGTGATTGTAGGAGCTGGTCGAGAAGTTGACACTGGCCGAGAAGGTCTCATTGGGGCTCGCCTTGCTGTCCTGCGAATGTGACCAGTTGATACGGAAGTCACGGCTCTCGGAGAAGTCCCCTGCGACGTCTCGCTCCCCGGTCTTGGTAGAGAGGTAGCTCAGGTTGATGTTCCCAGCATAGCGGTAGCGCTTCTTATAGTTGGATCGTGCGTTGACTCCCCACGAGCCGAGACTATACCAGTCGGCCGTGACCGCTAGGTCGACGTAATCGCTGAAGGCAAAGTAATACCCCCCTTCACGTAGGTAGAACCCCCTCTGGGTCTCCTCGCCGTACTTGGGCATGATGATCCCTGAGGAATAGCTCTTATTGAAGGGGAAGAAGCCGAAGGGTAGACCGATGGGCATCGGCACGTCTGCTATCACTAGGTACGAAGGACCTGCGACGACATTCTTCTGCGGCCGAGCCTTCCCCTTGGTCAGCATGAAGTAGAAGTGCGGATGGTCATGATTGTCACAGGTGCTGTAGCGACCATTCTCCATGAAGAGGCAATTGTTGCTCACCATCTTGGTGCGCTCTGCCGTGATATAGCCTTCGCCCTGCTGGGTGACCGCCCCAGTGATGAAGCCTTTACTTGTCTTGAAGTTGTAGTTAAGGCTCTTCGATTCGTAGCTCTCACCTCCGTCTCTGAACTTCGGATAGGCCGTCCCCTTCCCTATGCTATCGAGCACGTAATGGGCATAGACCTGATTGCTGTCGAGGTTGAGGCGCATGAAGTTTGCGTCCAGTCCCTTGTCCTTGTAGTCCACCTTGCTGGGACCGAAGAGATAGGCCATGCTCTGGCCGATGAGGACGAGGGAGTCCTGCGCCTGATAAGCGATGATGTCGTCGAAGCCCTCCGCTGCTCTACGACGACGCTCCTGCCGTGCAAGCTCCTCAGCGCTGAGGCTATCGGCAGGGAGGCTGTCCGTAGGAGTATCCAGCTTGAGGAAGAGGCTATCCTTCCCCGCCGTGCTGTCGAGCGAGCGAAGACCTCTTCGCCCAGTCGAATCAAGGGCCAGCGAATCTAATAATGAAGAATCAGGGAGGAAGGAGCTCAGCTGAGCCAGTGTGCTCATCGTATCACGCTCTAGGGACGAAGAGTCCTTCGCCAAGGCGCCCTGAGGAGCTCTGACCTGTCGCGAGGGAGTCTTATGCTTGGTGCCACAGGCAGCGAGGATCAGGAGGGTGATCACCACTAGAGCTGCTACTTGGCTGTGCTTCGTCTGTCTACGCATCGATGAGATAACGCCTAAAAGGTCTCATACAGGTATCCTAGTACCCACAAGATCAGCCTCTAGGCGCCTGCAAAGATAGCTAAGAATTAGATAAGGGGACGCTAGGCTACGTCGCCTCGGAGGCGGATGATTCGGAGGGCTCTCCCCGCTCGGCGAAGACGCCCGTCGAAGAGACCTAAAAATGGGGGCAGAATCGGGATAACTTTGGAGGGGTCGGCACAGGCCTTCGACAGGGACCTTCCCTAGCATAAAACCCCCGGAATATTTGCCCTTTCGGAAGAGGGTCTACGGAAGGGGCAAAAAACGACCTACGGTAGGTCGCTGAAAAAACCTACTGTAGGTCGTCAAGGCGACCCACGGTAGGTCGTCGAGACGACCTACCGTGGATCCCTTTTGGGGGGTGCTAAGACTTAGCGTCCGAGGACAAGGGCGATCTGCTGGGCAGCGTTCTCTCCATCGATGGCTGCCGAGACGATCCCACCGGCGAAACCAGCACCTTCGCCTGCGGGATAGAGCCCCGAGACTACGGGATGGCAATAGGTCTCACGATCCCGAGGGATACGTACGGGCGAAGAGGTGCGGGACTCCACACCGATAAGCTGGGCTTCCTCGGTCAAGAAGCCTCGGGTCGATCGGTCGAACGCACGGAAGCCTTCAGCAAGACGCTGAGCGACGAAGTGAGGCATCCATTCATGGAGGGCACTTGGGGTCAGCCCCATCGAATAGGAGGGAGAGGGCAGTGACTGAGAGAAGCGCCCCTTCACGAAGTCCGTCATCCTCTGAGCGGGCGCCCTCAGGCTACACTCGGCGGCGATATAGCTCCTTCGCTCAAACTCCTGACACCAGTGCATCAGGGCAAGTGGGGAAGTAGGATCTTCGACCGCAATACCCGTCTCGGGGATATCCTCAGGGTGAAGCTCGACGACCATCCCAGAGTTCGCCCAGCGGGAGCCACGGTTGGCAGGCGACATACCATTCACTACCGTCTCCTCTGGACCCGTCGAAGCGGGCACGACGAAGCCCCCCGGGCACATACAGAAGCTATAGACACCTCTTCCCCCGACCTGCGCCTTGTAGACATATTCGGCGGCAGGTAGGTAAGCACCCCTACCCTCAGGGCTGTGGTAGCGGATCTGGTCGATGAGCTGCTGGGGATGCTCTAGGCGCACCCCGACGGCGATGGGCTTAGCTTCGATGAGGACACCTGCCCCATGTAAGTAGCGGTAGACATCACGGGCCGAATGCCCCGTAGCCAGTAGGACGGGGCCCGTGAAGCTACGGCCGTCAGCGGTGACGATCCCTCGTACTTCGCCCCGCTCCAGCAGTAGCTCCTCCATGCGACAACCGAAGTGAACCTCCCCGCCTGAGGCAAGGATCTGCTCACGCATGCGCCGTATGATGATGGGGAGCTTGTCCGTGCCGATATGGGGGTGGGCATCGACAAGTATCTTGGGATCTGCCCCGAAGCGACAGAAGACCCGAAGGATCTTCTCCACACTCCCCCGCTTACGGCTACGGGTATAGAGCTTGCCGTCGGAGAAGGCTCCTGCACCGCCCTCTCCGAAGCTATAGTTCGACTCGGGATCGACCAGACCTGTCTTCTCTAGCTGGACGAGATCCTTGCGGCGCTGCATCACATCCTGTCCTCGCTCCACGACGATGGGACGCACACCGAGCTCGATGAGCCTTAGGGCAGCAAAGAGCCCACACGGCCCTGCTCCGACGACAATCGCTTGGGGCGAAGAGGAGACATCGGGATACACCAAGTCCGAGAAGTCATCCACGGCGGGCGCTTCCCCTTCGAGATAGACATCCAGCGTGAGGTTCACGAGGATACGACGCTGACGTGCGTCGATATTGCGCCGACGCACCTGGATCGAATGTATCGACTCGGGCTCGAGGCTGAGCTCACGAGCTGCGAGGCGACGGAGCTCCGCATCTGAGGCGGCCTGCTGGGGACTAAGCGTAAGGGTGAGGGTAGTCACAAAGGGAGGATTTGGTGGGGTGAATACAGAAAAGACCTCTAGGGAAGACGGGGCTTAACCGAGCCTTCCCTAGAGGTCTACAGAGGGCAAGCCACTAGGCGTGCTTGGTGCGACGCTTGTAGAGCCAGTAGAGGAGGCCACCCACGACGAGGACGCCGAGGATAGCGAGTCCGATGGCCGAGCTATAGCGCTGGATCGTCTCGGCGAAGAGTTCGGGTGGGACGGTCTTACCGATGAACCACCCGAGGAGTGCCAGCACGACATTCCACGCTCCAGCACCGAGGGTCGTATAGAGGAGGAACTTACCCAACGGCATGCCCGACAGGCCTGCGGGGATCGAGATGAGCTGGCGGATACCAGGCACTAAGCGCCCGACGAGCGTTGAGGTCACCCCGTTCTTCACGAAGTAAGCTTCAGCCTTCTCGACCTTCTCCCGACTGAGGAGACAGAGGTGCCCCAGACGGGAGTCTGCAAAGCGATAGACCAGCGGACGACCTAGGTACTTAGCTAGGTAATAGTTCACCAGCGCCCCGATATCCGAGCCCAGCGTAGCGAAGAAGATGACGAGGAAGAGGTTCATCTCTCCCGTAGCAGCCTTATAGGCAGCTGGGGGGACGACTACCTCCGAAGGGAAGGGGATGAACGACGATTCGATCGCCATAAGTAGCGTCACCCAGAAGTAGCTCAGGTGATGCAGGATATCTTGGACGAAGCCTAGTGATTCGATCATAGAGTAAGGGGGAAGTGGTGACTATTTATTGACCTTCTTCCACGTATCCTTGAGGGAGACGGTGCGGTTGAAGACCAGGTGATCAGGACGGCTGTCTGGATCTAAGCAGAAGTAGCCCACACGCTGGAACTGATAGTATTCGCCCTGCTTCGCCTCCGCTAGGAAGGGCTCTACCCGTGCGTGTGTGACGATACGTAGCGAGTCGGGATTGAGGAGCTCCGAGAGGGACTTCTCCTTGCCTGCCTCGGCAGGATTCTCATCGACGAAGAGGCGGTCATAGAGGCGCACTTCAGCCTCGATGCTATCGGTGGCGGAGACCCAGTGGATCGTGCCCTTGACCTTGCGATTACTTTCGGGTCGACCGCTGAGCGTCTCTGGATCGTACTCGGCATATACCTCTACTACCCTGCCGTCTGCATCCTTCTTGCATCCGGTGCAGCGGACGATGTAGGCACTCTTCAGGCGTACTTCCTGACCAGGAGTCATACGGAAGTACTTCTTAGGCGCATCTTCCATGAAGTCCTCGGCTTCGATGAAGAGTTCACGGGAGAAGCGGATGATATGACTGTCCGACTCTGGGTCTTCGGGGTTGTTGAGGAAACTCATCTCCTCGGTCTGCCCCTCGGGGTAATTGGTGATCACCAGGCGTATCGGATCGAGGACGGCAGAGCCACGTAGGGCACGGCGGTTGAGGTCCTCACGCACGGCATGCTCTAGCAGAGCCATGTCGATGATACCATCATACTTGGTGTAGCCGATCTTGTCTATGAAGCCACGGATAGACTCGGGAGTGTAGCCACGGCGACGAAGGCCACAGACTGTCGGCATACGTGGGTCATCCCAGCCGGCGACATGTCCTTCCTGCACGAGCTGCAGTAGCTTACGCTTGCTCATCATCGTGTAGGTGAGGTTGAGGCGATTGAACTCAATCTGTCGAGGCCTATAGTTCGCCTCATGATCGGGCTCGACCTTCTTCAGCAGGTCGACGAAGTAGTCGTAGAGCGGACGATGCACTTCGAACTCCAACGTACAGATAGAGTGTGTCACTCCCTCGAAGAAGTCACTCTGCCCATGGGCGAAGTCGTACATAGGATAGACGCCCCACTTCGTCCCCGTCCGATGGTGCGGTACCTTGATGATGCGGTAGATAATGGGGTCACGGAAGTGCATGTTGGGCGAAGCCATATCGATCTTCGCTCGTAGGATCATCGCACCTTCCTCGAATTCGCCTGCATTCATCCGGTGGAAGAGGTCTAGACTCTCCTCAGCAGGACGATCACGGAAGGGGCTTGCCACCCCAGGAGTAGTGGGTGTACCCTTCTGCGCCGCTATCTCTTCGGCCGTCTGCTCATCGACGTAAGCGTGACCGGAGAGGATGAGCTCCTCGGCAAAGCGATACAGGCGATCGAAGTAGTCCGAAGCATAGAAGATCTCCCCCCAGTGGAAGCCTAACCATTCGATATCTTCACGGATGGCGTCGACGTATTCCGTGTCTTCCTTGGTAGGATTGGTATCGTCAAAGCGGAGGTTACAAACACCGCCGTACTTCTGGGCGATACCGAAGTCCATGCAAATAGCCTTTGCGTGTCCTATATGGAGGTATCCATTGGGCTCGGGAGGGAAGCGGGTCTGGATACGTCCATTATTCTTCCCTTGGCGAAGATCTCCCTCGACGATCTGCTCGACGAAGTTGAGACTCTTCTTCTCTTCGTTATCTATTGTGGTCGTGACCTCTCTCTCTGTGGCCATAATCTTCTTGTCGTTAGCTAAGTGAATAAATTATCACGGCAAAAGTACTACATTTCTATGTCCTAGGAGTGGACACCTCCCGCACCAATAGCATCTATCCAGTAGATCCCCCTCGGTAGGCTCCGCATGGCATGTACTCATTCGGCATAATAGCTAGGGGTGCTCTCGGTCTTACCCTAGAGCACCCCTAGTCTGAGGTCAGTCCTATTTACTTCTCCTTACAAAGAAGCTCTAGTAGCTTCTTTCCGAACTTCTCCATTTTAAGCGTAGGGAGGATGATGGGAGAGATACCACTAAGTCCTGTCAAGGAGGAAATGTAGGCTCGCACATAGGGGAAAATAATCGCTGGAGCATTGTATGCGATATACTTATCGAGGTCATCCTGCTGAGCAGACTCATACTCAAAATGCGCCACTAGCGAGACTTTAATATCTACTTCTTTCTCATCGCTACAGACTCGAGTGTTCATCCTTAGCATAAGGAGGTGTTGATCCACATCAAGGATGCTTCCTTCGGGATCCATTTCAATATGTAGTTGCTCTGGAGCCTGTAACTGAAGCGTATCGCCAGCTATACTAAGTCCTATTTCAGCATGGACAACACAGTAGTCCTTAAGTCGAAATGAAGCGCGGTTGCTACCGTCTTTGGGGGAAGTCATATCCATGATTATTTCAGTTCTTCAGCACATTAAGCAGCTCGGGAATAACTATACTCCTTACTTTGATAGTCTGATTTATCCCAGCCTGAGTAGGTATAAGAGAGACTAGGGGTAAACCACTCAATAGGCTCTTGATCCCGCTTTAGACAGCCGTTCTCGATCAAAGTAGCCCCTGAGGTCAAGGAAAACAGGCGCTCCTCTTCACAGAAGAGTGGTGCATCATCCTCATACTTAGCTATCAGTTCATCCTCTAGCTCCATCATTCGTAGGAGGACATTATCATCGCTAAACATCTTGTCAGACGGAGCATAAGATACAAGGAACGTAGCCCAAGGGTCTCTGTACTCATAGCGGGCACTAAGCCAAGGGAACTCGTTCGTCAGTTGCTTAAGCATGCGTACCAAATCTTCCTCTATTATTCTCATCTGTTCCATACAGCTACTTTCAGTTTAGGGAGTGAAGTACTGGTTTAACTGTGCGATCATATCACACACATCATTTAGACACATCTGCGACTCAACCTTCACCATTGGAATTATCTCGTAGTCAGCTATAGTTCTCTGAGTCTTCAAGCTTCGGAAAGAGTCACGCACTTTCCTGCTTAGCGCTGCATCCTTAATATGCCCTCTCAGCTCCTCCAAGATATTATTATGAGAACCATGGGCATTCGTTTTCTGATCCTGCACTGCATAGGAGCATAAACCTCGACTATTCAGTATATACTTCATATGCTGGAAGAGTGCATAATATGAACAGTGGATACTTGAGTTGTAGTATCCTTTGTGAATAAGCACTTTTGCTGCGAGAATGTTCTCTTCCGATTTCTTGTTCATGACACTAGCTCGTTGGCTCCACTGTCCTAGGCAAAGATAGCACAAAAGGAAATAAGCCCACACACCTGAGGTAGGTCTCTTCACATTCTCCCAGTCTATCGAGACAAGACACCCCACTGCGCCTATCCATGCTAACTGAGGGCTGGGAGGGAGGGGGCGAAGCTAGCACCATAGAGGTAGCAGTAGTGCCTCTTCGGAGGCGACAGTAGCGCTTCGAGAGAGGGAGCAGTAGCGCCTCCCTAGGCTTAAAAAAAGAAGTCCTCGGTCGCATCCCGTGGGGAGGCCCGAGGACGGAGACGGGGGTGGGAGAAGGGGCTAGCGTCCTCGGCGGAAGCTGAGGACACTGTTGGCGACGACGCTGAGACTACTGAGCATCATCAGCGCTCCTGCTATCATGGGATTGAGGAGATAGCCGGTGAAGGGATAGAGAAGGCCTGCAGCTACGGGGATGGCGATGAGGTTGTAGATGAAGGCCCAGAAGAGGTTCTGATGGATCGTACGTAGGGTACGGTGCGCCAGATCAAAGAGCTTCACTACCGAGCCGAGCTCCGAGGTACGGATGGTCACCATCGCTGTCTCCATCGCTAGATCACTTCCGCTACCCATGGCGATGGAGAGGTCAGCACGGGCTAGCGCTGCTGCGTCATTGATGCCGTCACCGACCATAGCCACACGACGTCCCTGACGCTGGAGTTCCTCGACAAAGGACGCTTTTCCCTCGGGAAGGACGCTATCGACGACCCGATCAACGCCCACAGCTTCGCCCACGGCACGTGCTGCGCCTGGTCCATCGCCAGTAAGCATGATGACTTCGAGGCCTCGAGCCTGCAGCTCGGCGATCGCATCACGGGACGAAGGACGGAGGGTATCGGCGATCCAGATGACGGCGAGCACTTCCCGCTCATCGGCGAAGAGACTGCAGGTAGCTCCGGCTCGCTGTCCTTCCTCCAGAGCGGAAAGAGCCTCCTCATTGAGCACTGCCCCGCCTTCCTCAACGAAGGCACGCTGACCGACACGATAGGTCTTCCCCGAGACCGTACCTTGGAGCCCTCGGCCTGCCTCTTCGGAGAAAGCAGTGACGGGTGCTTCGCCGTCGTGTGCTCCCTCGAGGTAGCGAACGATCGCTCCTGCCAAGGGGTGCGTAGAGAGTTCCTCTAGCAGTGCAAGGTGCGAGGCGGAGGCATCGCTAGCAGAGGCTGTCCAGCGGATAGACTTTACTTCGGGGCGACCTTCGGTGATCGTCCCGGTCTTGTCAAGGAGGATGGTGTCGATATGTTCCGCTGCTTCGAGGCTCTCGGCATTGCGGACAAGGATCCCTTCCTCTGCGCCTCGTCCGATGCCGACCATAATCGCCGTCGGAGTGGCAAGGCCTAGGGCACAAGGGCAAGCGATGACCAGCACCGTCACGGCAGCGACGAGCCCCATCTGCCAGCCTCCCTCAGGGACGAGGAAGCCCCATGCCACGAGCGTCAGGAGGGCGATCACGACGATGACGGGAACGAAGACACGTGCTACCCGATCGACGACCTTCTGGATAGGTGCACGGGAGGACTGAGCCTCCTGCACGAGACGGATGATGCGGGAGAGGATGGTGGCACGCCCAACTTCACGAGCCTCGTAGAGGAGCGATCCCGAGCCATTGAGCGTACCGGCATAGACACGGGCGTCCGCTACCTTCGCCACGGGAATAGGTTCGCCGCTGATGAGCTGCTCGTCGGCATAGGATTCTCCCGAGAGGACTACCCCATCCACGGCGAAAAGCTCGTGAGGAAGGACTCTGAGGGTCATCCCCGGCTCTACCTCTGCTATGGGCAAGGTGACGGTATCCCCCGAAGGCAAGACTTGCTGTACTATCTTCGGCTGGCTACCCATGAGCTGACGGAGGGCCGTCGACGTGCGTCGCTGGGCACGAGCTTCGATGACCTTCCCCACCAGAACGAAGGCTACCGTCATCGAGGCAGCTTCGAAGTAAAGATGATGAAGGGCGTGCTCCGATGCTCCCCCGAGGAGGTATTCCCCGAGGTGAACGAGACTGTAGACGAAGGCGACGGAGGTACTGAGCATCACCAGTAGATCCATACCCGCAGCACCCGAGCGTAGCTGGCGCCAGCCTCGGACGAAGAAGCCCGAGCCAGCCCAGCCTAAGGTGACAGCGGAGAAGAGCGCTGAGAGCAACGCCTTGGGAAGAGTCATAGGTGGCCACATCATCAGCCCCATGACAAGGAGGGAGAGTACTACCGAGACGAGCATCTTCGTCTGCTGGCTCTTCTCTTCCCTGAGACGGAGGGCTTCGATCTCATCGACATCGGGCTCGTCGATCCGAAGGTCATAGCCCATGGAGGCAACTGCCGAGCGGAGATCCTCTCGGGAGCACTTCGTCTCGTCATAGACGACAAAGGCTGAAGCCGAGGCAAGATTGACGCTAGCAGAGGAGACTCCAGGCGTCTCCTCCAATGCCCGAGTAGCGTGGGCAGCACAGCCCGCGCAGTGTAGCCCCAGGAGGGGGAAAGATTGCTTAGTCATAGTGATATAAAGAGGGAGGGAAGCGTCTCCTGAGGCGCTTCCCTCCTGATAATTAAGAGACTTCATACTACGAACAGCAGAAGGAAGCCTTTCGTTTAGCCCGTGGGGAAAGCCTCCACCCTACGAGGGGAAGGCGACCGACTGAGAGCTAGAGCAAGGGGGCAAGGCGATCTAGCAGTTCCTGCCCCAGAGCACTCTTGTCCTCGATATGCTTGAGTATGGAGCTGACATAGGGATTACTGTCGAAGGCGCCCCGCACCTGCTCGAAGTCCCGTGCCTGCTGTACTTCGTCGCCGTCGGCACCGAAGCCAGTCATCGCCGAGAGGGAGAACTCCTTCTTGGCATCGGCGTACACTTCTCTGTCGAGCTCGACTACGGAGCTTCGCCAGCGCTCCACTAGTTGAGCGATCTCCGAGGCAGTAGCGCCTTCGAGATCCAGCCCGTAGTAGGTCTTGATCTTATCGTACGCCCAAGTCCACTCGTACTCATAGTAGTGGCGGTGCAGGTCGGAGAGTGCCTCGTGGATCTCTCCCACCTCATGGATCGCCCCCGACTCTATTGCTTCCACCAGACGAAGGACCTCAGCCTTCGGAGCGATCAAGCCCGAGAGATCCACCCAATCCCCTAGGCCTATCGTGGTCGTAGGTCTGAGGGCAGAGCGGACAGCTTCGATACTGGTACAGGCGAGACCTTCTAGGCGCTTGATCAGGGAGTTCCCGAGGAACTTATGGATCGCTAGATCGTAGTAGTGGATCCCCTTCCTCAGAGATGAAGCCTTGATCTTAGCACTCTGATACGAATAGATCTCCGAGGTCATCCCCGCCACCCACTGCAGTTGCTCTAGGATCTGACGCCCGTTGATCATCTTCTGGATGGTATAGGGGCTCAGGAGGTTGTAGTTGATCTGGTCAAGGCGGTGAGGATCGGTGCGAGCATCCCGTCGAGGCCACTTCTGCGCATCTCTGATCGTGCCTACACTCTTGAGGTTCACCCCAGGGATGAGGAAGGTCTTGTCACAGGACTCGATGAGGTAGGAGAAGGGTAGGTTCGCCAGGTCGGGATGGGTGGTATGGCGTCCCATCACTAGGGAGAAGGCGCCGATACGAGCAGGCCAGAGGATGTAGGAGTCCGAAGAGGTCTTCGCCCCTCGCTCCATGATCCCCTGATGGATAGGACCGAGCTTGTACATATGGTTGCTCTGATTCGACCCCGACCCTGCATTCATGAAGGAGAACTGGCTAGCGATAAGGAGTGTCGACTTGTGGTGCGTGACGGTGAAGGGTCCTGCGAAGATGGCACACGCCTCACCGTTCTCTCCATGGCAGTTGCTAAAGAAGAGGGAGTCCGATGCCGAATAGCCATGGGCCAAGGTACAGGCCTGCCCGATGAAGCAACGAGAGAGCGCCGTACCACTCTCTACCCGAGAGCCCGAGGAGATGATGAAGTCGGTACAGATGACGCTATAGCCCAGCCTGACGGGTGCCTCTCGGACGCTATTGACACTACCGTTGTAGAGGCGGCGTGTCCCGACGATCTCTGCATAGTCGCCGATCTTGACGTTGGTGATATTCCCCACGTCCGTGATATGGGCATGGGAGCCGATCGTCCCGTGCGAGGAGCGAAGACCGTCGATATAGCTCATGATGAGCTGACGAAGGCGCTGGATGAGCTCGGGACGATGCCGGTACATCGCCATGAAGTAGGCTTCGTGTGCCGAGAGCTGGTCATAGCTGAGCACCTCACGTCCTCCGGTCTCATTGAGGACAGAGACCTCTACCCCGTTGCCGAAGGTAGTCTCCCCTTGGACGAGGATGGTATCGACGTTGCTGATGAAGGTCTCCTCACCGATCGTATAATTGGCGATATAGTTATTGACATGCTCGATACAGCAGTTGTCCCCCACCTCTACATTGTGTAGGTAGGTATAGTAGAGGCCCGAATGCTTGGAGATCCCCCCAGGGAGGTCGAAGGTCTTCTCGAAGAGCCCCAGACGCACCCAGCCTGAGAAGTGGGTATTGAGTATGTACTTGGGCACGAAGTCTTCCTTGACCCAGACCTGAGCCCAGTCATCGGCCGAATTGGCATGATCCTTCAGTGCTGCGATCTCCGCTTCTGTGAGCGGTCGATAGCCTTGATTTACTACGTTTGGCATAGACATTTATCTAAGAAACTGACTTCACAAATGTATACACTTTTGGAGAATACCTCCCCCCTCCTATTTGATGCGCTCTGTAGCGCCCAAAATACGACCTACGGTAGATCGCCAAGACGACCCACGGTAGGTCGCAAGTGCGACCTACTGTAGGTTTTTTCGACGACCTACCGTAGGGTCCTTTTTGCCCCCTCCCAAGACCGCTGTTTATACGGGCTGTCGGCCTCCTCGAAAATAGACAGCGCTCCCTCCATCCGCTCTAGGGGAGCGATGGAGGGAGCGCTATGGGAGGGAGGCAGGCTAAAGTAAGCCTCGCTCTCGGGCGTCAGCTATAGTCGCCTGGAGGCCTTGCTCCAGCGTCATCGAGGGGCGGAAGCCTAGGGCAAAGAGCGGGGAAGGATCGCACCGCCAGTTGCGCTGCGCTAGGATGGGATACTTATCCCTATTGAGGGGCGAGACCCGACCCGTCAGGCGTGCCGAGAGCGAACCCATGAAGCAGGTCAGCCGAACGAGCGGGAGTGGGATGCGGATATGCAGGACATGCTTGCGCCCGAGGAGACGCTGGACCATCCGCCCGAACTCCAGATCCGTGTACGTCGCTCCATCGGCTACGACGTAACGCTCGCCACGTGCTTCATCTCGGGTGAGGACGAAGAGTGCCGCCCGAGCGACATCGCCCCCGTAGACGAAGGTCAGGTACTGCGTCTGACAGCCCGACATGGCATTGATGCCTCGGGCGATCCCTTGGAGCGCCATCAGGTAGTCCTTATCCCCAGGGCCGTAGACGCCCGTGGGCAGAAGGATCGTGAACGGCAGTCCTGAGCGCTCGGTATAGTGCTCGGCCAGACACTTACTACGGCCGTAGAGCGTGTGGGGCTCCTGTGGGTGGGTGGCACGAAGAGGCTCGGTAGCCCCCGCCACAGCGCCGTAGCTACTGAGGCTACTCATCAGCACAAAGCGAAGGGGAGGCAGTGTAAGGCGGGAGAGTGCCCCGAGGAGGCGACGGGTATGCTCGGCATTGACCTCGGCGAACTCCTCCGGATGGGCAGTCTTCGTGATCCCAGCGTTGTGGATGACGTAGTGCCACTGAGGAGCGCCCTCCTCGAGCGGGGCGACCGACGAAAGTGCCCCGAAGAGCTGGTCCTCATCGAAGTAGTCTACCTCGAGGAGGTGGACACCCTGAGCGGTGAGGCGCTTCCTATCGCTGTCCTTGCGTACAGCCGCCCAGACTTCGTAGCCTAGAGCGAGGGCCTCAGAGATGAGGTGCGAACCGATGAAGCCCGAGGCTCCCGTGATGAGTATGCGCTCCATAGATAGGGAGGAGTGGATGGAGCGGGACTAGAAGATCGAGAGGCGCACGTAGCGCTTGGGGTTCTCCTTGAGATCACGCATCAGATGATCGGCGCTACGTACGAGGCTGTCGAGACGGATGTAGAGCGCTGGGTCGTTGAGCAGTAGGCCAGCGGTATTGTCCTTGCTACGTAGCTGCTGGGATACCTGCTGGAGCTGCGCCGTCGTCGACTGTAGGCTCAGCATGAGCGAGTCTAGGTGCATCGAGGAGAGTTGGCCAGAGAAGGTGGCGAGGTTAGACGTCATCTGCCCGACATTACTGATCACGGGGTCGAGTCGGTGTGTCGTCTGGTTAAGCCCAGCGACCATGCCGTGGAGTTGCTGGCTAGCGAGATTGAGCCCGAGGAGGGTGCTATCGATGTTCTTATCGTTCAAGAGGGCATTGAGGCGCTCCAGCGTAGCATTGATGGTAGGCATCATGTTCGCTACCTCCGGGAGGATCTTGTCCGTAGCTACAGAGAGTAGATCCCCCTGGGGACTGATGCTGGGGATCGTATCCCCCTCGGCCAGATACTGCGTGCCCTTGGGGTCGATCTGAAGGATCAGCTCCGAGCCACTCAGGGGATTCATCTTGATGCGCACCTGACTCTCGGGCGTGATGCGGACATGTGGGTCGAGGGAGAGCTCTACCGTCGCCCCATAGCCACGAGCATAGTCGAAGCTCACGGAGCGTACCGTACCGACCTTAAAGCCACTCACCAGGACGGGCGTAGCGACGGTGACACTATTGAGGTTGTCGAAGTGCGCATAGTAAGTCGTGCTCTTCTTGAATATCTCGATACCCTTGAGGAAGTTGATCCCGACGTAGGCGAGTGCTATCGCCAGGATGGCCAGTAGGCCGATCTGTACCTCTTTCTTTCGTTTCATAAATATCTATAGCTCTGTATGGATGACTCTATTGATCGGGGTGGGGAGTGCTAGAGGCGCTTAGTGCCTCGGTAGCGGGCGATGTAGGCATCTCGGTAGATGCGGGGCAGGGAGGAGAGTTGCTGCTGTGCCTTGGCCTTGGAGGACGTGGGGCTGAGGAGGTAGATGTAGGCCTTCCCGACCTTCACCCGCTCCACGGGCGTGGGGAGCTTGCGGAAGCGAGCATCCTTGACGTCGATCTTCTCAGGTGAGGAGAGGAACTGCACTCGGTAGGTGATCCCCTCGTCCGAAGCGCTGTCGCTGGAGTTCGCCACACTTGCCTTTGTCTTCCCTTCGGCAGTAGAAGTCTTGCCCTGCTTGGAGGAGGACTTCTCTCTACCCTTATTTAGTGCCCGCTCGACCTGCTCCCGGGGAGAAGTCTGCTGGGTCTCTTCTTGACTCGAAGTATCTGCTGTGGAGTCCTGATCCGTAGTATCAGCCTCGGTCTCGGACTTCGTCTTGGTATCTGCCGAGTCGCTCTGCTTCTTATCCCCTGAGCCCTTGCCTCGGTAGGCTCGGTAGTACGAGGTGAAGCCGAGGGCGATGGCCGAGGCGATGGTCTGCTGACCATCTTCGCTGAGCATGAAGGCTGCCTCCTGTTGGTTGGAGAGGAAGCCTATTTCGGTGAGGATGCTGGGCATAGCTGACTGGCTAAGCACCCAGAGGATATCCTGACGGACACCGCGGCTGTAGCGCCCGGCAGCTCGGTACTGACGCTGGATCTTGTTGGCTAGCTCGATGCTCTTATTGAAGTAGGCATCCTGCATCAAGTCAAACATAATGTAGCTCTCCGTCGACGTCGGGTCGAAGCCTCGGTAGATCGTCTTATAGTCGCTCTCCAGAAGCATCGCCTTATTCTCCCGCATGGCTACGCTGAGGTTGTTGGCGAACTTCGCTATCCCCAACACGTAAGTCTCCGTGCCGTGCACCTCCTTCGAAGGGGCGCTATTGACATGGATGCTCAGCATGAGCGAAGCCTTATGCTTATTGGCGTAGTCAGCACGAGCCTGTAGGCCGACGAAGACATCCGTACTACGCGTATAGAGGACGTTCACCTCTGGGTGAGCCCGACGGATCTTCGCACCGACGAGCTTCGCCACTGCTAGGGTGATATCCTTCTCCTTCCCTCCGTTGCCCACGGTCCCTGAGTCCTTCCCACCATGCCCCGCATCGATGACGACGGTGAAGAGGCGCTGTGCCTCAGCAGTGAAGGGGAGGAAGAGGACGAGACAGAGGAGCCCCCGGAGGACCATGCGGACCATGAGACGACTGGGGGCGAACTCGAGTGAGGTCATAGGGCTTAGCGTAGCAGGATTACTCGGATGTTGAATTACTTGACGTTTAATGGGACAAAGATACAACGCTTTTCGTTAAAAGACTGTTTACAAATCACCCGCTACCGCCCGTCCAAGCGTCCTTCCTCTAACCTCCCTTCCCCATCTCCATCCCAGGTCGCTCAGCCGACCCACCATAGGGCGCAAAAGCGACCCATACATAGGTCACCTCAGTCACCCATTCATGGGTCGTCTCGGTGACCCATGAATGGGTCGCTAAAGGGGGCTATGCTAGGGCTTCTTCGCTCCCCTACTTCTGCCCTAGCCTTCTTCCACTTTAATCCACTATCCTTCCCGACCTCTCTCGGCCTTCCACCCCTACCTCACTAGGGGAAAGCATGCACCGAAGCCTTCCCTTCTCTTACCACTAGCAAGCGCTTCCCGTCGCCATTACCTAGCCGAAGCAGAAACGACAGAGGGGCTACCCTCCTCCCCGTAGGTCGGATAGGTAGCCCCTCTCGTACGCAGAAAGAATATGTGTGAGCTTCGCCTAGCGAGGTTGCCCTCCCTAGGGTCTAGATAATTACTCGGCATCATCCTCGACGATAGCCTCGATATCTCCCTCGAGGGAGAAGTTGAGGAGTACGCTTCTCCCCTGCACTAGTGGTCCAGGGAAGATGCGGGGAGCGACATAGTGCTCCTTGACTTGGTCGTGTCTCATTGCTTTACTTGACGACAAATCCATCCGATTCACCTCCGATCGTAGAAGCTGAAGGATAGTTAGAGAAGAGGACGAGTGGGAAGGCGAAGTAATGGGTACCATCCTGAGGGAGATCCTTGATATAGCTCCTCGTTCTAGAGGCATCTATCTCATAGTGATAGCCGTAGAGAGGCTTATCCGTCGACGTGATACTATACTTCTCGTTCGTGCGGGTCAGCCAATGACCGATGATCGTATTATCGGTGCTTGACGTACGGCAGAGGATACCCGAAGGCGGACTTAGTAGCTGAGCCGTCTCCCCATACTTAGCGGGCACTACTGCACCAGGATAGGCGGTAGTGAATGGGGTGCCTGATGGCATCTTCTTACGTGTGACGTGAGGGTACTGAAGGTGCCCACTTGAGACGGCAGGCGTCGAGTAGGCTACGGGATACAGACGGAAGTATCTGACGACGATGCTCCGCCCACCGAAGGTCTCTGTGTAGCTCGAAGGGCCAGAACCAAAGACATTCTTCATAGCAAGATCCTGAGCTGTCGTGATCTCGCTATTCTCACCTATATAGCAGGAGCGGATGAGGAGTCGTCCGAGCTCTAAGCTGTACATATAGGCCACACGGCTCCTATTGTCCTTGACGAGGAGTGACTCACTGCCACCCTGAGCCTTGAAGGCTTGGATCTCTTCATCGGTGGGCTTCCCAAAGCGAAGGGCATAGATCGGCTGATGAGGGCCTAGGTTCCCCTGCCCTAAGATGACGTTCAGCAGATCCGCATCCATCGTACCCTCGATAGGAGCTCTGTAGAAGGAGCTCTGACCTGCTAGGCGTCGACCAGCGACCTCGACCGTCTCCACCTTCTTCCCACTATAGGCGGCTGTGCTCCGATAGTAGACGGGGTGATTGTTGTGATCATTATTCTGAGCATCCGAAGGGATCAGGCCAGGAGGGAAGATCCCTGCTATCTCTTCGACGGTGGGGATATGTAGGTTCATCGCCTTCCCCCCACTCGTGATATTCTTGATCTGATCATGGGTAACCGCACTGGTACGGAAGAAGATGCCAAAAGGATCTTTCTTTGGTTTACCCAGAGGCCAATCATTCCAGTAAGGTCTAGCCTCGTATCCATCTAGCAGAGGGAATCTAAGCCCTGGACGAGCAGCCCCCGACACAACTACATTCTGTCCTCCCTGCGTATAATACATATTGTAGTTCCAATACTGCAGAGGGATAGCATTTGCATGGATCGGACTCGTGCTGATCCTAATCGTAGCGAGCGGGAGCTTACCTGCCTTATCTTCGGAGAGCACCTTAGGCGTATCGTCGAGGACATACCTCGTCTGAAGCGCTGGGTCACTGAAGACGGGGAGGATGTAGCCCTTGTAGTCCACACCCTTACCATCTTGCTTGGAGACAAGAGGCGCATAGACCAGGTAGTAGCCCGCCTTAGTTCCCTTCTGGATCGTTAGAGGCGAGGGGAGCTGGTAGACTCGGGTAGAGCTAGCAGGGTCAGTATCACTGCTGGTAGCGAAGTACTCCTTATTCGACTCCGTGCGATCAAGCTTAAAGCCCGTCGCTCCGAGACCATGGAGCTTCAGCCCTGTGATCGTGAGGGACTCGTCCGTGTCATTGACGATCCGACAGCGGATGAGACTTCCCACAAGGCGGAATCTCATCGCTTCATTTTTGTAGTACTTCTGATCACCAATTGTCGTAGCTGAGAGATCCCCTTTAGCTTGGAGAGCGATGGGGAAGTCTGTAATCGTCGTACGGGCACCCGTCTCGGCATAGTAAGGCGCCGTAGTAGGGTACTCCTTCAAGGGCTTGTTGCTATTGCTACTATTGAAGCCGATGAAGATCGAGAGATGGATCTGATCACCGACCTCAGCAGACACCTGGATTGTACCCTTATAGGTGAGCTTCTTACCTCCTCTGCTCACCTTCAGCTTAATCGGGATGAGGTCTGAGCCTCTAGTCCCATCCTGCGAGGAGACAGCACAGAAGGCATTGACCTCTTCACCATCGGTAAACTTGGGAGCCAGCGTAGAGCGCCCCCCAGAAGTACCAGGCTCGAGCTCTAGGGCCCGAGCAAACTCATCGAGGGGATCACTGACATCCCCCTCTAGATCGAGCGCAACTTGGCGTGTCTCACCCGAAGCGTCGTCAGGATCTGGGACGGATGGTTGAGCATCCCTCTGACACGCCGTGAATGCCAACATCGTGGCAAGAAGTAGTAAAATTTTCTTCATAGGCTTATATTATGAAACAAACAATAATGTGAGACACTCAGTCCATAATAGGAGTATACGGTCGCTCCTACATTAGGAAGATCTATATTTATCAGTATAGACCTACCTTTTAGAACAAAGTAATCTCACGTTCACCCCACAAATGTAAGTAATATAAAATTACATAGAGGACATTCACTCCACATACAATACAAAATATAAGTTTATAGAATAACATTTATATACAATCCACCTCTACACTTTGTTAAGTCACATAAAATATCCTAATCAACAAGTAATATAGAGCATCTTTGAAATCTAACCGAGAGGAGAAGAGAAAATATAAATCATCTACCCCACCCCCTCCTATTTCAATTCTTCATCACCAAACACCTGGGGAGAAGACAAGCCTGCCATTGATCACAAAAGCGACCCATTCATGGGTCACATCAGTCACCCATTCATGGGTCGTCTCGGTGACCCATGAATGGGTCGCCAAAGGGGGCCATGATAGGGCTTCTTCCCTCCCCTGCGTCTCCCCCGCCTTCTCCCACCCTAAAGCCTTCTCTTCACTCGCCTTCATTCGCTATCCGTCCCCTCTTCATTCCGCCTTCCTTCCCCACCCGACTAAAAGGAAGGAAGCATCAAAGCATCCCCTACCCCCACCAGGGGTGGACGCTTCCCGTCGCCACTCCCTAGCCGAAGCTGAAACGACAGAGGGACTGCCCTCCTCCCCGCAGGTCGGATGGGTAGCCCCTCTCGAGGAGAAGAAGACACACCAAGCTTACCACTTGGTAGTCCGCACAGATCTTCCTCAGGTAAGCGCCTTCAGCTAGCGCCGGTGTCGATAGATGCGTACGTCCCGTAGGAACTTATTATTACGCAGGATCGAATCCACGGACTCCCGGCTAAGATGATTAGGGATGCGTACGCCCCGTAGGAACTTATTGTTGCGCAGGATCGAATCCACAGACTCCCAGTTGATATGGGGAAGCCGCCCGAGACGCACCATCGTATGGCGATCCAGCTGGTAGATACGCTCGACCTGCTGGGGGCTCAGGAAGCGACGGTACTCCTTGTAGTACTTCTTACGGATGGCTAGGATCTGTTCGCTACGCTCGAAGCCTTCCCTGATCGTCCGGTCGACCTCAGCATCCGTGCGATCAGAGGGCTTCACACTCTCCTCGGGAGAGAGCGCCCAGATCTCTCGCTGCTGCATGAGATAGAGGGATTCGAACTTACGTGCCGTCTCTTCGTCAAAGCCGAGCATCCTAGAGATGTACATGGCTTGTGCCTCGCTGAGCTCTTGGCGTGATATACGGATCTTCTCTCCCTGTGATTGGGCGTATAGGGCAGGACTCACGAGGAGCGTCAAGGTCACTAGGACCAGCTTCATTAGGTTTCTCATCATGATCTTATTGGATTAGTTAGTTGTGTAGGCTTCGTCTTCGTAGACGCTCAGGATGAAGGCCTGATCTGAGGGGCTGAGCTTCTCGAAGGCGAGGGAGATATCTTCGGAAGAAGGGGGGGCAGGCGAAGGGGACTCTCGGAGAGGAGCGAAGCTGATGATCGCCCAGAGCACCACGGCGACCATCGCCACCGCTCCGCCTACCCACGGGAGGATATGCCGAGCTCGCATGCGGCGAACTGGTACCGCATCGGGGGGCGCAACGCTCGCCTCTCGCTCCCGAGCGATCGAGGCAAGCACCGCCTTCTCGATGGCGCCAAACGTCCCCTCGGGTACGGAGTAAGGCATTCGACGGGGGAGCTTATCTAGATCTAGTTCTTCCATAGGGCTAATCATTCTCTTTGAGGTACTTCATTATTCTCTCTTTCGCCAAGTGATAGTTGGCCTTGGCACTGCTAGGAGTGCCGTCGATGACTCGAGCGATCTCCTCGTAGCTCATCTCTTCGTAGTAGCGGAGGTTGAAGGCTAGCTGTTGCTTCTGCGGGAGTCTAAGGATCGCTTGCTGTAGGCGAAGGAGGATCTCCTCTTCGCTGACGGCTTGTCCGCCACCGCTGGGAGCATGGGGGAGCTGGCTGGGGAGTAAGTCCTCCAGAGCGGTCATGGGCTCACGTCGGCGCTCCAGAGAGCGAAGGGCTTCCCCCGTGGCGATCGTATAGATCCAGCTCCTGAGACTCCCTGCCCTATCCCGCTTCGGGAGGGCACGATAGACACGGATCCAAGTCTCCTGAGCTGCATCCTCGGCATCTTCGTGTACGACGACTAGGCGACGTATATGCCAGTAGATACGCTCATTGTAAGCGCCCATCAGCAAGAGGAAGCCCTGCTCCAGCGACTCCTCCAGAGTGCGAATCAGCTCTTCGTCGGTTAGTGGCAGTCTAGTCATTCGTTCTCGTTTTATCGGTCTCTATACCCCTAAGACCTGTCTAATGTCCCAAAGTCAAATCGAGGGGAATAATTCTTGGGGGGATAGAGCTACCGACGCTCCTACGATACGAATATAGTAAAGCCCCTCCTGAAGGCATCATCGGACGCCTTCAGGAGGGGCTTTAGGATAGGAGGCTTCGTGAGGGTACTTAGCCCTTCAGCGCCTTGAGATCTCGAGCGAGCTCACGGATACTCTCCAGACGCTCTACCTCACGCTCGTGCTCTCGGTAGAGCGTATACTGCTCTTCAGCCTGATGGAGGGCGAGCTCATGAGTGATCTTGCCTGCATGGTCAAGGATGGTATATTCGTTCATCATCAGGGTGAGGCCTAGGCGCTCGATCCAGTCCTTCATATACATCGGTCGCTACGCTCGAGCTTGGGCTTCTTCAAAGACCAGATATTGCTCGACGATCAGCTTCAGCGCTTGGAGCTCCTCTTCGGTGAGGTAGTTCTTCCCAGTCGTCACATCTGCCTGGCGCACCTTCCCAGGTACCTTCGTCGTGGTCAGCCCCATCATCGGGAGTGAAGCATTAGCCCGGTAGTAGACGAGTTCGACTGCCGTTTGTCCACTGACGGCGAAGAGGAGCTTATTCTGTACCTCCTTATAGAAGGTCAGTGTCACCTCACTCCGAGGGTCGTAGTCGATACTCGTAGCATAGATGTCCTTGATCTGCTGGTAGAAGATCCGCTCGGAGAGCCGTATCTCACGGATACGATCAAGGAGCTCCTTGAAGTAGTTGTATGAAGAGCCTGTCTTCAGACGCTCATCATCCAGGGTAAAGCCCTTGATAAGGTACTCCCTCAGGCGCTGTGTCGCCCACTGACGAAACCTCGCGCCCTGCTGGGACTTCACCCGATAGCCGACGGAGATAATGACATCAAGATTGTAGAAGTTCGTAGGCTTAGTAGAAAAATCGAGATTTTCGATTTTCCTCTTTGTCGATACTTCTGGTAGCTCTCCATCGGCGTATACATTGAGGACATGATAGTTGATAGTAGCCCGTGACTTCCCAAAGAGAGTAGCCATCTGGTCGAGTGAGAGCCATACGGTCTCGCCGTCCATACGGACATCAAGCCGGATCGTCCCATCTTGGGACTCGTAAAGGAGGAGGGGTTCGGCAGAGGTGGGTAGTGTAGCCATAAGCCGAAGTCATGAGATCTATAGCACAAAGGCACGGCAGATACACAAAAAGCCCCGCCCTAAGGTGTCGTCTGACACCTTAGGGCGGGGCGGATAATTAGTGGAGGAAGGTACTAGCCAGCGACCTCGAACTGATCAGCGACTTCGTCCTCGAAGTCTGCCGAGGCAGCGAGTGCCTTCTCATGTTCGCTCACGGGCATGACCACAAGACGCTTGTACTCACGTAGACCCGTACCGGCAGGGATGAGGTGACCGCAGATGACGTTCTCCTTCAGCCCTTCGAGGGTATCGACCTTACCGTTGATGGCAGCATCGTTGAGGACCTTGGTCGTCTCCTGGAAGGAAGCAGCGGACATGAAGCTCTTGGTCTGCAGTGCTGCACGAGTGATCCCCTGCAGGATCTGGCGTGCTGTAGCAGGCTTAGCCTCACGTACCTCTACAGGACGGAGGTCACGGCGCTTGAGCTGACTGTTCTCATCACGGAGCTTGCGGAGCGTCACGATCTGCCCTGGGCTGAGGGTCTCAGAGTCGCCGGCATCGACGACTACGACCTTGCCCCAGAGACGATCATTCTCGTCCATGACTTCGAGCTTGTCTGCGATCTGCTGCTCGAGGAAGAGGGTATCCCCTGGATCGAGGATCTCGACCTTGCGCATCATCTGACGGACGATGACTTCGAAGTGCTTGTCGTTGATCTTCACACCCTGTAGGCGGTAGACGTCCTGTACTTCGTTGACGATGTACTCCTGTACAGCCGTGGGGCCCTTGATCTCGAGGATGTCGGTAGGCGTGATAGCCCCATCGGAGAGAGGCATACCAGCATAGACGGAGTCACCCTCCTGTACCAGGATCTGCTTGGAGGTAGGCACAAGGTACTTGCGCTCTGCACCGAGCTTGGTGGTGACGATGACTTCACGGTTACCACGCTTGAGGCTCTTACCGAAGGATACGACCCCATCGACCTCTGCCACGACAGCAGGATTAGATGGATTACGTGCTTCGAAGAGCTCAGTGACACGGGGAAGCCCCCCAGTGATGTCACCCGCCTTACTCATCGAGCGAGGGATCTTAGCCAGTGTCTCCCCGATGTGGATCTCAGAGTGATTCTCCTGGACTACGTGAGCCCCCACGGGGAGGTTGTAGCTCTTGATGATGTTGCCGTTCTCATCCTCGATATGGATACCAGGTACTACGTTACGGTCCTTGGATTCGATGATGATCATTTCCTTCAGACCCGAAGCTTCATCAGACTCGACACGATAGGTAGACCCTTCGATCAGGTTGTCGAAGAAGACCTTACCTGAGACTTCTGAGATGATGAGGGCATTGAAGGGGTCGAACTCAAAGAGCGTCTGTCCCTTCTTGACCTCTTCTCCTTCGGTGAAGAAGAGCTTAGCACCGTAGGGTACCTTGACCGAGCGAAGGACGATCTTCGTGTTCTTGTCGGAGATCTTTAGTTCGGTCATACGGCTGACTACGATATTGACGGGCTTACCGCCATCTTCGCTCGCTACCTCTGCGACACGAAGGTCGTCGAAGGTGACGATACCATCGTACTTAGCAGCGACACTATTGCGTGTAGCGACATTCGAAGCTACCCCCCCGACGTGGAAGGTACGGAGCGTAAGCTGTGTACCAGGCTCACCGATGGACTGAGCAGCGATGACCCCGACGACTTCACCCTTCTGGACGAGGATATTGGTAGCGAGGTTACGGCCATAGCACTTAGCGCAGACACCCTTCTTAGACTCACAGGTGAGTACAGAGCGGATCTCGACCTGCTCGATAGGCGAAGCCTGGATAATCTCAGCAGCAGCCTCACGGATCTCTTCGCCAGCACGGACGATCACTTCACCCGTAGAGGGGTGGATGATGTCATGGACGGAGACACGGCCGAGGATACGCTCATAGAGCGTGGCTACTACTTCGTCATCATTGTCTTCCTTAGTGAGCTCAGTAGCTACGAGACCACGTAGCGTACCACAGTCTTCTTCGGTGACGATGACATCCTGCGAGACGTCGACGAGACGACGAGTCAGATACCCTGCGTCAGCCGTCTTCAGAGCGGTATCGGCAAGACCCTTACGAGCACCGTGGGTAGAGATGAAGTACTCTAGCACGGAGAGGCCTTCTTTGAAGTTCGAGAGAATTGGGTTTTCGATGATCTGTCCGCCTTCGCTACCACTCTTCTGAGGCTTAGCCATCAGACCACGGATGCCGGAGAGCTGACGGATCTGTTCCTTCGAACCACGAGCACCCGAGTCCATCATCATGAAGACCGAGTTGAAGCCCTGATTGTCTTCGCTCAGGTGCTTCATCAGGATGCCGGTGAGCTGGCTATTGACATGCGTCCACGTGTCGATGATCTGATTGTAGCGTTCGTTGTTCGTGATGAACCCGCCGCTATAATTCATCATGATCTCATCGACTGCTTCGTACCCTTCGGCGATGAGCTTAGCCTTCTCTTCGGGGATGATGACGTCACCGAGGTTGAAGGAAAGACCGCCCTTGAAGGCCATGTAGTACCCGAGGTTCTTGATATCGTCGAGGAACTGTGCCGTGACTGCCACACCACAGACCTTGATCACGCGACCGATGATATCACGGAGGCTCTTCTTGCCAAGGACTTCGTTGACGTAGCCTACTTCCTTAGGCACATACTCATTGACGAGCAGACGCCCCATAGAGGTATCGACCATGTGACGGATGGGTTCGCCATCCTTGACATCATCGACATAGACCTTGATCGGAGCATGAAGGTCGATCTTGCCTTCATTATAAGCAATTGTTGCTTCCTCTACACCATAGAAGGTATAGCCATCACCCTTAGCTCCGGGACGGAGCTTGGTGATGTAGTACAGCCCAAGGACCATGTCCTGCGAAGGGACAGTGATAGGCGCACCATTAGCAGGATTGAGGATATTGTGCGAAGCCAGCATGAGCATCTGTGCTTCGAGGATGGCTTCATTACCTAGGGGGAGGTGCACAGCCATCTGGTCACCGTCGAAGTCCGCATTGAAGGCGGTACAAGACAGTGGGTGTAGCTGGATAGCCTTCCCCTCGATCATCTTGGGCTGGAAGGCCTGGATACCGAGACGGTGAAGTGTAGGAGCACGGTTCAGCAGGACGGGATGACCCTTCATCACATGCTCAAGGATGTCCCAGACTACAGGATCCTTGCGGTCGACAATCTTCTTAGCGCTCTTGACGGTCTTGACGATACCACGCTCGATGAGCTTACGGATGACGAAGGGCTTGTAGAGCTCAGCGGCCATGTACTTAGGCAAACCACACTCGTGCATCTTCAGTTCAGGACCGACGACGATGACCGAACGAGCAGAATAGTCCACACGCTTACCGAGGAGGTTCTGACGGAAGCGTCCCTGCTTACCCTTGAGGCTATCGGAGAGTGACTTCAGAGGGCGGTTGTTATCGGAGCGGACAGCGCTTGACTTACGGGAGTTGTCGAAGAGTGAATCGACAGCTTCCTGGAGCATACGCTTCTCGTTGCGAAGGATGACCTCAGGAGCCTTGATCTCGATCATGCGCTTGAGGCGGTTGTTACGAATGATCACACGACGATAGAGGTCGTTGAGGTCAGACGTAGCGAAGCGGCCACCATCCAGTGGCACGAGCGGACGCAGATCGGGTGGGATGACAGGCAGGACCTTCATGATCATCCACTCGGGGCGATTGACGTTCTTCGAAGCACGGAAGCTTTCGACGACCTGGAGACGCTTCAGGGCTTCGTTCTTGCGCTGCTGTGAGCCGTCGGTGCTAGCACGGTGACGTAGCTCGTAGGACAGAGCATCGAGGTCAAGACGAGCCAGCATGTCATAGATCGCTTCAGCACCCGTCTTACAGATGAACTTCTCAGGATCGGAGTCATCCAGCTGTGCATTGCTTGGATATTCCTGATCCAGATAGTCGAGGTAGTCGAGGTACTGCTCTTCGGTGAAGACAGGATTAGGATCCTTGTCTAGAGACTTAGCAGCAGACTCCTTGGTGAGATCCTCGTTGATACGAGCTCTCAGCACCCCGGGCTGGATAAGGACATAGCGTTCGTAGTAGATGATGGACTCCAGCTTCTTAGTCGAGAGGCCGAGGAGATACCCCATCTTGTTGGGCAGAGAGCGGAAGTACCAGACGTGTGCGATAGGTACTTCGAGCTTGATGTGCCCCATACGCTCACGGCGTACCTTCTTCTCCGTGACCTCGACACCGCATCGGTCACAGACGATACCACGATAGCGGATACGCTTGTACTTACCGCAGTGGCATTCGAAGTCCTTCACAGGACCGAAGATGCGCTCACAGAAGAGCCCATCACGCTCAGGCTTGTAGGTGCGGTAATTGACGGTCTCGGGCTTGAGTACTTCACCACTCGAGTTCTCTAAGATCTCCTCTGGGGATGCCAGAGAAATCCGAATCTGGGAGAAGTTACTCTTTATCTTATTGTCTTTCTTGAAAGCCATAATCGATATGGGAAATAATTCGGGATCTTATTCGAGAGAGAAGCTCAGACCTAAGCCCTTGAGCTCGTTAAGAAGGACGTTGAGTGACTCTGGGATACCTGGAGTAGGCATAGGATCACCCTTGACAATCGCTTCGTAAGCCTTGGAGCGACCATGGACATCATCTGACTTGATCGTCAGGATCTCTTGTAGGATGTGAGAAGCACCGAAGGCTTCGAGCGCCCAGACTTCCATCTCCCCGAAGCGCTGCCCCCCATGCTGCGCCTTACCACCGAGTGGCTGCTGCGTGATGAGTGAGTAAGGACCGATCGAACGAGCATGCATCTTGTCGTCGACCATGTGACCGAGCTTGAGGAAGTAAGTGACACCGACCGTCGCAGGCTGGTCGAAGCGCTCACCCGTACCCCCATCGTAGAGGTAGGTCTTACCGTTGCGAGGTAGGCCAGCCTTATCTGTCCAAGCGTGCATATCGTCTAGCGATGCACCGTCGAAGATAGGCGTAGCGAACTTGCAGTCGAGACGACGACCTGCCCATGCTAGGACAGCTTCGAAGATCTGCCCGAGGTTCATTCGTGAAGGCACACCAAGAGGGTTCAAGCAGAGGTCAACGGGCGTACCATCTTCGAGGAAGGGCATATCTTCCTGACGTACGACCTTGGAGACAATACCCTTATTCCCGTGTCGACCTGCCATCTTATCCCCGACCTGGATCTTACGCTTCTTAGCGATATAGACCTTAGCCATCTGGATGATACCGGAAGGAAGTTCATCCCCCATCGTTTCGTCGAGCTTCTTACGACGAAGATCGGACTCGTATTCCTTAGACTTCTTCAGGTAGTTGGAGATGACTTCGGTGATGAGCTTATCGGTATGTTCGTTGCCCGTCCAGCCAGAGAAGATGATCTCGTTATAGTTCAGCGCCTCGAGTTCTGTGCGAGAGAACTTCGCTCCCTTACGGATCTTCTCGACCCCAAGGAAGTCCTTCACGCTGTTCTTACACGTCTTGCCGGTGGTGAGCTTATGAAGCTTGTCGAGGAAGAGCTCACGAAGTTCAGCCTGCTTGCGCTCAGCCTTCTCTTCGAGAGAAGCAATCGCATCCTTCAGTTCGGTACGATTCTTCTTCGTTGCCTTAGAATAGAGCTTGGTATCGACGATGACCCCACGGAGCGAAGGCGTAGCCTTGAGTGAAGCATCCTTCACGTCACCCGCCTTATCACCGAAGATCGCACGTAGAAGCTTTTCTTCTGGCGTAGGATCAGACTCACCCTTAGGAGTGATCTTACCGATGAGGATATCGCCAGGCTCTACACGAGCACCGACACGGATGATACCATGCTCGTCGAGGTTCTTGGTAGCGTCGTCGCTGACATTAGGGATGTCGTTGGTCAGTTCTTCCAGACCACGCTTCGTCTCACGTACCTCGAGCGTATATTCGTCGACATGGACGGAGGTGAAGAAGTCTTCGCGGACGAGACGTTCGTTCAGCACGATCGCATCTTCATAGTTGTAGCCCTTCCATGGCATGTAAGCGACCTGGACATTACGGCCAAGAGCAAGCTCACCTGCCTGTGTCGAATATCCTTCTGTCAGTACATCACCTGCCTCGACACGCTGCCCCTTGAAGCAGATAGGACGCAGGTCGATGGTCGTGCTCTGGTTCGTCTTGCGGAACTTAGGTAGGCTGTAGGTCGTGATTGGGTCTTCGAAGCTGACGAAGAGCTCATCATCCGTACGATCGTAGCGGATCTTGATGCAGGTAGCATCGACGAAGACGACTTCGCCAGCACGCTCTGCGACGATCTGCGTACGAGAGTCACGCACCAGCTGTCCTTCAATGCCAGTCCCGACAATAGGAGCTTCGGGGCGGAGAAGAGGTACAGCCTGGCGCATCATGTTCGATCCCATGAGTGCACGGTTAGCATCATCGTGCTCGAGGAAGGGGATGAGCGAAGCAGCAATAGAAGCGATCTGCGTAGGAGCGACGTCCATGAGCTGGACTTCTGCCGGTGTAACGACAGGGAAGTCTGCTTCCTTACGAGCCTTGACTGCATCACGGATGAAGCGACCTTCTTCGTCCAGAGGAGCATTCCCCTGAGCTACGATGAGGTCCTCTTCCTCCTCAGCGGTGTAGTATTTCAGAGCTTCGTCAGAGAAGTCTACCTTACCATTCTCTACAGTTCTATATGGAGTGGTGATGAAGCCCAGGTCATTGATCTTCGCATAGACACAGAGCGAGGAGATCAGACCGATGTTTGGCCCTTCAGGCGTCTCGATAGGACAGAGACGACCGTAGTGGGTATAGTGTACGTCACGTACTTCGAAGCCCGCACGTTCACGAGAGAGACCGCCAGGACCAAGGGCCGAGAGACGGCGCTTGTGCGTGATCTCTGCCAGAGGATTCGTCTGGTCCATGAACTGCGACAGCGCATTCGTGCCGAAGAAGGAGTTGACGACCGAAGAGAGTGCCTTAGCGTTGATCAGATCCGTGGGGACGAAGACTTCGTTGTCACGGACATTCATGCGCTCACGGACGGTACGAGCCATACGGGCCAGACCGACACCGAACTGATTGTAGAGCTGCTCTCCGACGGTACGGACACGACGATTGGAGAGGTGGTCGATATCATCGACGATCTCCTTCGAATTGACAAGAGCGATCAGATACTTGATGATCGCTACGATATCTTCGTTGGTGAGGACACGTACTTCAGGATCGATGTCGAGACCTAGCTTCTTATTGATACGGTAGCGACCTACCTCGCCGAGGTCATAGCGCTTATCCGAGAAGAAGAGGTTCGATAGGACTTCGCGTGCGTTAGCTTCGTCAGCGGGATCGGCATTACGTAGCTGACGATAGATATAGTAGAGCGCATCGTGCTCTGAATTACAAGGGTCCTTCTGAAGGGTATTGAAGATCAGGGTGAAGTCCAGAGAGTCCTCGGTCTTCTCCTTATGTAGAAGGATGGTCTTGTTGCTTGATTCGAGGATGAGATCAATATTGTCTTCGGTGATCTCTGCCTCACGTTCGACGAGGACGGTGATACGCTCCATGGAGACGACTTCGCCCGTATCCTCATCACTGAGGTCATCGATATAGGTCTTGGTGACACGTCCGGCGAGACGTCGTCCTAGGTGCTTCTCGAGGTTAGCACGAGTCACCTTCACCTCTTCAGAAAGATCGAAGAGGTCGAGGATCTGCTTATCCGACTCGAAACCAATAGCACGCAGGAGAGTAGTGACAGGGAGCTTCTTCTTACGATCGATATAAGCATACATCACATTGTTGATGTCCGTAGCGAACTCGATCCAAGAACCCTTGAAGGGGATAATACGTGCCGAATAAAGCTGTGAGCCGTTGGTGTGCGTGCTCGTCCCGAAGAATACCCCCGGAGAGCGGTGCAGCTGCGAGACTACGACACGCTCAGCTCCGTTGATGACAAACGTCCCCGACTCCGTCATATAAGGGATATAGCCCAGGAAGACATCCTGCACGACGGTGCTGAAGTCCTCATGGTCAGGGTCTGTACAAGACAGCTTCAGCTTAGCCTTCAGAGGGACGCTGTAGGTCAAGCCACGGCTCAGGCACTCCTCGATAGTGTACTTGGGGGGATCGACATAGTAATCGAGGAATTCGAGAACAAAGTTATTACGCGTATCTGCGATAGGGAAGTTCTCATTGAAGACTCGATATAGACCCTCTGACTTACGGCTCTCCGTAGCGGTGTCCAGCTGGAAGAAGTCACGGAAGGACTTCAGCTGCACCTCTAGGAAGTCTGGGAAGACTAGAGGATTCTTTATCGAAGCAAAGTTGATTCTCCCTGATTGTGGAATGGAAGCCATCTATTGATTCTTTGAATAAAAGGAGGGTTCGGGAATTATTAGACACGAAATGGTTAAGACCCCCCTCGTCGGGGGATCTTAACCATAATCACCTGATTAGAGGTGCTATAGGTGGGCTTACTTAAGTTCTACTTCAGCACCAGCTTCTTCAAGAGCCTTCTTGAGAGCTTCTGCAGTAGCCTTGTCTACGCCTTCCTTTACAGGAGCAGGAGCAGCATCTACGATGTCCTTAGCTTCCTTGAGCCCGAGACCGCAATGTTCCTTGACAGCCTTTACTACCTGGAGCTTAGCAGCGCCAGCGCTCTTGAGGATGACGTCGAAGGAAGTCTTTTCTTCTTCCTGAGCACCTTCAGCTGGGCCAGCTACGACAACAGCTGCGGCTGCTGGTTCGATTCCATACTCGTCCTTAAGGATAGCTGCAAGTTCGCTTACTTCCTTTACCGTCAGGTTTACAAGCTGCTCGGCAATTGCTTTGATATCTGCCATGTCGATTAGTTATTTCTTTAGTTTTTATTCTTGTTTTCGGGATAGTGGGGACGCTCTTATTCAGCAGCAGCTTCTGCCTCCTTGTTGTCCTTGTTTTCAAGGGCGGAGACGACGTTGCGAATAGGAGACTGGAGGAGAGCCACAACGTCTGCGATGAGCTCTTCCTTGCTCTTGATAGAGACAAGCTCAGCGAGCTGATCGGGGCCGTAGAAGCCAGTCTCAGCATAAGCTGCCTTGAGACGGAGCTTCGACTCTTCCTTCTTGTCCTTAGCGAAGTCCTTGATGATCTTAGCAGGAGCGTTAGCTACCGTGGTAAACATGATAGCGGTATTCCCCTTGAGCGCTGCGTACAGCGTAGCGAAGTCCGTTTCGGACTCGGAGAGAGCTCTACGCAGAAGGGTGTTCTTCGCTACAACGAGACGGATACCCCCCTTGTTACAAGCACGACGGAGCTGAGCAGTCTTAGCTGCATCCAGACCTTCGATGTTCGTCAGGTAGAAGTGTGGGTACTCGTTGAGGTAGCCCTTGAGCTGCTCTACGACGGTGCCTTTATTTTCCTTTCTCATGATTTCTTCCTGGGTTATTATTCTTCTACTGACTTAGGATCGATCTTGATACTTGGGCTCATCGTGCTGGAGAGGTAGATGCTCTTGACATACGTACCCTTAGCAGCGGATGGCTTGAGGCGGAGGAGCGTCGTGATGATCTCGTTGGCATTGTCATAGATCTGATCTGCCGAGAAGGAGACCTTACCGATAGAGGTGTGTACGATACCCGTCTTGTCTACCTTGAAGTCGATCTTACCAGACTTCACTTCCTTGACAGCAGCAGCGATGTCATTGGTCACCGTACCGCTCTTAGGGTTAGGCATGAGGCCACGAGGACCGAGGACACGACCGAGGGCACCGATCTTACCCATGATAGCGGGCATGGTGATGATGACATCGATTTCGGTCCAGCCACCACGGATCTTCTCGATATATTCATCGAGACCGACGTAGTCTGCGCCAGCAGCCTGAGCTTCGGCTTCCTTGTCAGGAGTACAGAGTGCAAGCACGCGCACCTGCTTACCCGTACCATGAGGGAGGGTGACGACGCCACGAACCATCTGATTTGCCTTGCGAGGATCGACGCCGAGACGAACGTCTACATCCACAGATGCGTCGAACTTGGTGTCGGTGATTTCCTTGACCAGAGCCGAAGCTTCGCGGAGTGAATAGGTCTTCCCGGGCTCGATCTTGCTAAAAGCGATCTTTTGCTTTTTCGTAAGTTTACTCATCTTTCTATTGATTAGTTACCGGGAAATTCGCCCTTTACAGTGATACCCATGCTACGAGCCGTACCAGCTACGATCTTCATCGCAGCTTCTACAGTGAAGCAGTTGAGGTCGACAATCTTATCCTGTGCAATCGCGCGGACCTGTTCCCACGTCAGTTCAGCGACCTTGTTACGGTTAGGCTGTGCAGAGCCCGACTTGAGCTTTGCTACTTCCTTGAGCTGTACTGCCACGGGAGGAGTCTTGACGATGAAATCAAAAGACTTATCGGCATAGTAGGTGATCACTACAGGGAGGATCTTACCAGCCTGGTCTTGAGTTCTGGCATTGAATTGCTTGCAAAACTCCATTATATTGATCCCCTTAGCACCCAGAGCAGGTCCTACGGGAGGTGAGGGGTTTGCAGCCCCACCCTTAATTTGCAATTTTAGTTGTCCAGCAACTTCCTTAGCCATTGTTTTACTCTTTGACTATTACACACTTAGTAAATAGTGCAAAAGAATAGCCTGCGTAACCAGCGCTACTCTTTAACCACCTGCGAATAATTAAGCTCCAGCGGAGTCTTACGCCCGAACATCTTGACCATCACACGTAGCTTCTGCTTCTCGGGAGTGACCTCCTCGACCGTTGCTTCGTAGTTGGCAAAGGCGCCGTCGATGATGCGTACGACATCACCCACGTAGAGGTCGATCTCGTAGACCCCTTCCGAATCGGCCATCTGGTCGGCTCGGCCTAGGATCTGCTCCACCTCTGAACGCTTCAGGGGCTCGGGCTCTCCACCACGCTTAGCACCCAGGAAGCCGATGACGTTGGTCATATTGCGCAGCGTGTGCGCGACATCACCGACGAGGATAGCCTCGATGAGTACGTAGCCGGGGAGATAGGGACGCTCCTTGATGACCTTCTTGCCGTTACGCTGAGAGACGATCTTCTCTGTGGGGATAAGCACCTGAGAGACATACTGACCTAAGCTCGTAAGCTTCATCTCTGCCTCGATCTGCTCCTTCACCTTCTGCTCCGTGCCGCTGACGGCGCGTAGCACATAGAATCTCTTTTCTCTTACTTCAGACATAAACTGCTCTTGGTCTCTAGGGTAGCGCTAGGCTCCGATCGTGCTATACACCAGCTTCAGGATGGTCTCGAATGCCTTGTCCATCCCTAAAACGACTATAGCGATGATGAGGGAAGCAACCATCACCACCACAGCGCTATTGGTAAGCTCCGACCACGTGGGCCAGCTCACCTTCTGCGTAAGCTCGACATACGAGTCGCGGAACGCGGCTCCTATCTTTTTTGTGAAACTCATTATCGCTTTATTTAGCACGGGTTGAGAGACTCGAACTCCCGACACCTGGTTTTGGAGACCAGTGCTCTACCAACTGAGCTAAACCCGTAGGAGAGAGGGGCAGCAGCGGAGGCTGCTACCCCTCTTCTTTGTTTGGCCTCTTCTTAGTCGAGGATTTCGGTGATCTGACCCGAACCTACCGTACGACCACCTTCGCGGATAGCGAAGCGAAGACCTACAGAGCAAGCTACTGGGTAGATGAGTTCCACGTTGATCTCAACGTTGTCACCAGGCATCACCATTTCTACACCTTCGGGGAGGGTGATCTCACCGGTTACGTCGAGCGTACGGATGTAGAACTGAGGACGGTACTTGTTGTGGAAGGGCGTGTGGCGACCACCTTCTTCCTTCTTCAGGACGTAGACACTAGCCTTGAAGCGAGAGTGGGGCTTGACCTGGCCAGGCTTAGCGATGACCATACCACGCTTGATTTCGTTCTTATCGATACCACGGAGGAGGAGACCTACGTTGTCACCAGCCTGACCCTCGTCGAGGATCTTACGGAACATTTCGACACCCGTTACGACAGACTTCAGACCTTCTGCACCGAGACCGATGATCTGAACTTCGTCACCCGTGTGGATAACACCCGTTTCGATACGACCCGTTGCTACCGTACCACGACCCGTGATGGAGAACACGTCTTCGACGGGCATGAGGAAGGGCTTATCGATGTCACGAGGAGGCAGGGGAATCCAGGTGTCAACGGCATCCATCAGCTCCATGACCTTTTCTTCCCACTGAGGCTCGCCATTGAGCGCACCGAGGGCAGAGCCACGGATGACAGGCGTTTCATCACCGTCGAAGTCGTAGCTGGAGAGCAGCTCGCGCATGTCCATTTCGACGAGCTCGAGCATTTCTTCGTCATCGACCATATCGCACTTGTTCATGAAGATGACCAGGCGAGGTACGTTGACCTGACGAGCCAGAAGGACGTGCTCACGCGTCTGAGGCATGGGACCATCCGTAGCAGCTACTACGATGATAGCACCGTCCATCTGAGCGGCACCGGTAACCATGTTCTTCACATAGTCAGCGTGACCTGGGCAGTCAACGTGAGCGTAGTGACGGTTAGCCGTTTCGTACTCTACGTGCGAGGTGTTGATCGTAATACCGCGTTCCTTTTCTTCGGGAGCGTTATCGATCGAGTCGAACGAACGGAGTTCGGAGAGACCGCGCTTAGCAAGCACCGTGGTGATCGCAGCAGTAAGGGTCGTCTTACCGTGGTCGACGTGACCGATCGTACCGATATTTACGTGCGGTTTCGATCTGTTAAAAGTTTCTTTAGCCATAACTAAAATATCTATTCTTAAGAAATATGCTCGATGTGAGCGTCTAGATACTCCACGTCCGACTCTTTGGAGCCGATGTCGGGACTTGAACCCGAGACCTCTTCCTTACCAAGGAAGTGCTCTACCGCTGAGCTACATCGGCTTGTCATGCATGCGTATCTGTGGAAGACGCCTCTCCCTAATAGCGTGAGCCTCACTGGACTCTTGGGCTATTTTCGCCTGCAAATATACAAACTTTTCTCAACATACCAAACGCACAAGCAATTACCGCCCGCACAGCGCCCTCCCACGCCACCTACCCTCCTCTATCTCTTGACGCACCGCCTCCCTAAGGCTGCGAGGGGGCAGCCCCTCTAGGCGCTCGCCGCGCACTCCTACGCTCTATATACAATGTAGCAGAATGCTCCCCCCTCACCCCAAGCAGGATCTCGCTCGCATCTCCCTTAGAGGGCAAGCTCCCCTAAGGGCCACGCCCGCCCAGCCTTCCTAAGTCTCTGGGCGCGCTGAGGGATATCAGTGAGGCCTCGTGAGGGATATCGGTCAGCGAGCCGAGGGACGGCAGTCAGAGCGCTGAGGGTTATCCCTCAGCGCGGGGGCTGGTAAGGGTCAAGCTGAGCCGCGGGAGCACAGAGTACCGCGAGAGACAAGCCGCAGCGTGGTCGGGAGACCTAGGAGCAGGGCGCTACGGACTTCTTGAGGGTCGCCCCTGTAGGGCTTCATGGCTATTTATCTAGGCTACCCAGGGTTTGGTCGCCCTTACAGGGCTACGCACCCTGGGCTTTGGGAAAGGATCGCCCCGCTGGGGCTTGCGCAGCCGCTAGCGCCCTACAAGTAGGAGGGTACAAGGGGAAGGAAGCCCCTTAGGATGGATCAAGTCATAAAGCGTAAGAGGAGTCAGAAAGCTACAGAAATAAGCTGCGGGCATAGCAGAGCGGGAGGACTAGCCTTGCCTCCTCGTACTCCGCGCTCAAAGCCCCTATAGGGGCGACCCCTCCAAAGCCCAGGGTGCGTAGCCCTGTAAGGGCGACCAAACCCTGGGGACGCAGGAGAGCTAGCCTTGCCTTCTCATGCTCCGCGCTCCAAGCCCCTATAGGGGCGATCCCTCCAAAGCCCAGGGTGCGCAGCCCTGTAAGGGCGACCAAACCCTGGGGACAGCAGCACCAATAAGAACAGAGCCCTACAGGGGCGACCCTGCGTACGGGTTGCAGGCAACCTCAAGGAAGCCTCCGCCTCTCGGGGGCGGGCGGCGGGGCTTCGTCGCGCGGGGGAGGGACGGGGAGGGACATTAGTCCTATCTTTGGGGACGAAGAAAGCTACAGAAGCAAAGGACAGCAGTATGAATACGCAGCAGCCTAAGGTCATCCTCATCACGGGCGCCAGCTCGGGCATAGGGCGCGTCAGCGCCGAGCGCCTCCTCCGTGAGGGCCACATCGTCTATCCCCTAGCGCGCCGCCTCGAAGCCATGGAGCCCCTCCGTGCCCTCGGCGCCCATCCCCTACACCTGGACGTCAGCGACGAGGCCGAGGTGCGCGCCGTCGTCGCCCAGATCTTCGCCGCCGAGGGACGTATTGACGTACTGTGGAATAATGCGGGCTTCGGCCTCTTCGGCCCCCTCGAGGATGTGCCCCTTACGGAGGCACGCCGCCAGCTAGAGGTCAACCTCCTGGGGCTGGCTGCGATGACGCAGGCCGTCCTGCCCTATATGCGCCAGGCGCGCCGCGGGCTCATCCTCAATACCTCCTCCATCGCGGGCAAGATCCACTTCCCCCTGGGCAGCTGGTACCACGCCAGCAAGCACGCCGTGGAGGGCCTCAGCGACTGCCTGCGCCTCGAGCTGCATCCCTTCGGCATCGAGGTTGTGCTGCTGGAGCCAGGCTTCATCGCCACCTCCTTCGGCAGCGTGCTGCGCGATGAGGCGGGGCACTTCGCCGCGGGGAGTGCCTACCGCTCGCTGATGGAGCGCATCAGCGAGCAGAGCCGCCGCAGCGATACGGGCGGCGGCGGTTCGTCCCCCGAGCGGGTGGCCGAGCTCGTCAGTAGGATCGTCCGTGCCCGCCGCCCGAGGACGCGCTACCGCGTCGGCCAGTTCGCCACGGCCCTCCTCACGCTGCGCGCCCTGCTCCCCGATAGGCTCTTCGACTGGCTGATGCTCCGCCAGCTGCGCTAGTCGGGGCACGCCCCGAGCACTAAGCACTTCGCCCCTTAGCCCAGGCCTCGAACGCTTGGACTAAGGGGCGAAGCCCTTTAATTCCCTTCCCCTAGGCCGCTCTGCAGCCTGCGCAAGGGGCGAGCCGTCCAAGGGCACGTAAGCTGCGAGGACGGAGCCCCCGAGCGCTGCCCCACCCTCGCCGGGGGCTCCCGCGGCGGCATGTGGGCGGCAGGGAGCCTAGGCCTAAGGCAAGGCTAGACCGTCATGCGGCTACACCCGCGCACGCAGTACCTACATATAGGGACACGCGCGCGGACATTTACCTAAGACTATGGAGGACGGAGGAGAGTGAATTCCGCTACCTTTGCGGCGCACGCAATTTTATTGACGCAGCCCCGTATGAAACATCTATTTTCCCTCCTCGGGCTCGGTCTTCTGCTCGGCCTCTCGGCCTGCAGCGAGCGCGGCGAGGATCCCACACGTGCCGCAGAGGAGCTCAGCCAAAGCCAGCGCCGCAATCTCCTGGAGCGCATAGATCAGCTCCTCTCCGAGGTCTGGGACGCGCCCGAGGCCGTGGCGCGCCAGACGCAGCAGCTCTTCCCCGCTGGAGCACACAGCCTCCTCGTGGAGGACGAGGAGCTACGCAGCAGCTGGAACTACCTGCGCAAGGCGCAGCTCCTCAGCCAGCGCGTACGCCAGATCCAGGCCGAGTGCCGCACGACGCGCTACGACCGCTACCAGTCGATGATCACCCTCTCGGGCAGCTACAGCAAGCCCAGCATTGAGCAGGTCGCCACCGACCCGAGCCTGCTGCTCTTCCGCCGCACACAGCTCGAGGCCGAGCTGAGGGCCTTCCTCCAGCAGGAGGCCCCGAGCTATAAGCGCCGCTCCCCTCAGCGTGAGGCCGCCCTAGAGCGTGCCGTACAGCAGCGTGGGCTAGCGGTGCTGGACAGCACACTGGCCACCTACCCCGAGTTCACAGGGCGCGAGGCCGAGCTGGAGGGCAGTCGCTGGCAGCAGCAGGGCTTCCGCCGCGGGGCTTTGATTCCAGACTCCTACAGCAGCTATGAGTGGCTTACGACCGAGCCGCTGGGCAATAGCCTCAGCTTCGGTGCGGGGCACGCCCTCAACCTCGACTACCTACAGACACCCAAGATCTACGGCAACTTCCCCTACGGCTACGAGGCAGCGCGTATCTTCGACGACTACGACTCACGCGGCACGGGCGAGGGCGGTAGCATCTACGGGCGAGGCGAGGACTGGGACAGCAGCCGCCCGCAGCGCTACTACTTCGGCACACGCTACCTGACGCTCGTGCTACCGATGAAGCGAGCGCTGGCCTCGAGCTTCGGCCCCTATACCGTCGTCTGGACGATGCGCTACCAGGGGGAGGCCTACAAGGCGAAGCAGACCCTAGAGCCCGAGTACGACACGACTAAGCGTACCGAGGCCACAGCCGATCCCTATCTCTACATCAGTATCTATGACTCGGAGCGCCACTACGGGACGCTGCTGGTCGGTCGCAGCGTACAGCGCGACTGGCACGGCCCCGTGCGCTTCCTCCGGACCCAAGCCAAGGCACAGCGATGACCCACCACCCTACTCCTTATATATATAGCCGCGCGGGACGGCTGCTCCTGGTGCTGGGGCTCGCCGCTGGGCTCGCGGGCTGCTTCGAGCGCGAGCTGGAGCGCGAGGACAACTACCAGAACGTCAAGCAGGCCCCCAGCATCGCCGACAACGAGGTGCTGCGCTTCCGCAGCTTCAAGATCGAGGGGCACGACCGCTTCCTCATCTTCGGCACGAGCAATGAGGTGAGCCTCGAGGGCTCGGCCCAGCTGCCCTGCCTGCTGTCGGTAGACGGACGCAACCACGCCGCCACGATCGATCTAGCAGGCAGCATCTACAGCTATACGAGCCGCAGGGACAGCCTGCACTTCGACGGGGCGCTCCTGCGCACCAGCGCCCTCCCCGAGCCTGTAGTCGTCGGCGTCACCTGCCGCCTACGCCGCGAGGAGATCGAGGGTGCTCGCGACCGCTATACCCTCCGACTGCAGGGGCTCAGCCTACCCTCGGGCGCCCAGCTGACGGTCGAGCAGCGCGCCCCCTGGCAGGGGCATGAGCTCGGCTTCAGCCTCGAGCAAGTCTTTGACCTCACCTATTACCGTAGCTAGAGCCCATGACGAGACGACTACTCCTGCCGCTACTTAGCCTCAGCCTCCTCTCACTCGCCACCCCGCTCCACGCCGAGAGTAGCGATAGCCTGCAGCGCCGCCCCGTGCTCATCCGTCGGGCGGTGAAGAAGCAGACGCCTGCCGAGCCCCTCAAGAAGGAGCCGCTCAAGAAGGAAGCACAGCAGCACACCCCCGCCCGCAAGGACGCCAGCCCAAGCAGCCCGCAGGGCTCGAGCCCTGCCCCCAGCACTACGGCACAGACGCCGAGCAGCACCGACAGCGTACGCCGCACCATACAGCTACGCAAGGTCTACATCGACGACCGCCTGCGTCCCAAGAAGATCCGCAAGAAGGATATCGGCCGCGAGGAGCTCACCGAGCGCGACATCGCCCGCCAGTTCATCCTCCAGACCAAGGACTTCGTCCGCTACCTCCCAGGCATCGGCCTCAGTGAGTCCGTCTCCCGCTATGGGAATAAGGGCTTCGCCATCCGCGGTGTGGACGAGAACCGCGTATCCATCTCCGTGGACGGACTGCCGCAGCCCGAGACGGAGACCAACGTCGTCTTCAGCTCCTACGGACTGATCAACTCGGCCCGCCCGCAGTTCGAGACCGAGTTCATCAAGAAGGTGGACATCAAGAAGGGCGCCTCCTCCTTCGAGCACGGCACGGGGGCGCTGGGCGGTGCGGTGAACTTCGAGACCAAGGAGGCGCGCAGCATGATCAGCCCAGGCCGCTCCCTCGGCCTGCAGGCCAAGGTCGGCGGGGACAACATGGCCCAGGGGCGCGTCTACTCCGTCGGTGGTGCGGCCATCCTCGGCGGACTGGAGGCTATGGCGCTCTATGCCCACCGCACGGGGGGCGAGACGCGCAACTTCGGCTCAGGGCCACTGGTGCGCAGCATCTTCGCCACACGCCCCGACCCGCTGAGCTACCGCCAGCAGTCCTTCCTCGGCAAGCTGGCCTACCGCCTCGGCGAGCACAAGCTGACGGCCTCCTACTACACGCAGAATAAGGTCACCGACACCGAGGTCTGGTCGCTGGAGCCCGCCTACGTGCTGACCTCCCAGCACGAGCCCTACTACTACGGGCACGACCAGGTGCTCTCGCGACGCTGGGACCTCAACTACCGCTACACGCCCCTCGAGTCCAGCTGGCTCAACGAGGTCAACGTCTACGCCAATACGCAGACCAGCTACCTCGACGCCGACACGCGCAGCTCGCTCTACCGCCCCGAGATCAGCTCCTTCCGCCCGAACTATCTCTTCGCCGGTAGCCGACGCCTCCTGAAGGGGATGAGCTTCGACGACCAAGCCCTCTCGCTGAAGGCCACGACCAAGCCCCTCAACTTCGGCTCCCTCGGCTACCACTTCTTCACCCTGCAGACCAGCTACCTGCACCACCACACTGAGGACAAGAACGTAGACATCTCGCGCAGCATCAATACCTACAGCGAGGGCCTACGCTACAAGGGGCGCACCTATGCCTTCGGCGAGGAGCTCCCCCAGAGCAGCTACGTCTACTCCTTCCAGCGCCCAGCCAACAGAGACAACTTCTCCCTCCTCGTGAGCGACCGCATCGCCCTCGGGCGCCTGCGCCTGGAGCTCGGGCTGCGCTACGACTACTTCCACTCCGAGACGCTGGACTGGAAGGGCGACAACGACTTCAACTACCTGGGCTACCTCATCGGCAACCTCAAGACGGCGGGGATGGACTTCGACCGCGCCAGCATCCACGAGTGGGGGCTGACGCCTATGGCCATCATCAGCTACGACCTGGCGCCCGAGCTCTCGCTGGGCTACAAGTTCTCCACGGGCTACCGCGTGCCGACCTCGCAGGAGCGCTTCTTCCAGTACGTCAGCCTCTCGCCCGCCTTCTTCGTCCTGTCCAATCCGCAGCTCCGCCGCGAGCAGAGCTTCAACCACGAGTGGCATGTCGGCACCGCCCAGCCCAAGGCCTTCGCCTACGACCTGAGCTTCTACTACAATACCTATAGGGACTACATCGAGCCGCTCTACGGCGTGCAGAAGGTCTTCCTCGACGGGCAGAATAGAGACGTGGCCTACTCGATCAACGAGAATAAGAAGCGCGCCTGGCTCTGGGGGATCGACTTCAGCAGCAGCGTCTACCTCGAGGAGCTGCTGCCCCAGCTGCGACGCTACGGCTCGCTGGCCCTCAGCAGCTCGCTGAGCTACTCGGTGGGACGCTTCAGCGACGGCACCTCGATGATGGCCATTCAGCCGCTCAAGGCCGTGGCCGGGCTGGACTTCGACCTGCCGAAGGAAAAGGCTGGGCTGAGCCTCAGGGTGAACTTCCTCAAGGCTAAGGACGTCGACCAGACGCGCTTCGTCGGGAGCTTCTACGGCGACGAGCAGATCCAGCAGTTCCCCTACTACCTGATGCAGAACCACGTGACGGTAGACCTCTTCGCCTACGCCCAGCTGAGCCGCTGGCTGACGCTGCGCGCCTCGGTGATGAACCTCACCAACGCCCGCTACTGGCTGTGGGATGACCTCCGACAGATCATCAGCCCCGTGATGCTGGTGCACCACGCCGACTTCTTCCGTGGTGGGCTGGATCGCCTCGTCCGCTTCTCCCAGCCCAAGCGCTATGTCAACCTCGCGCTCGAATTCAAGCTCTAAGTCCGCACCCATCCTATGACACCCCGCATATCCCTCCCCTCCCCCACGGCACTGCGTCGGGCGCTGATGCCGCTGACGCTCACGCTGGGGCTCCTCGCCTCCTGCCAGCGGGTCTACGAGCCCCTGACGCAGCAGCAGCCCGACGAGCCGCCCGCCCAGGGACTGGAGCTCAGCCAGCCCCAGCTACGGCAGCACATCAGCGACTATCTGAAGGGGCTACAGTTCGCCCTCGCACGGCAGGAGCTGGAGCTCATCACCGACCGCCACACCCAGGACTCGCTGCGCAGCGTGCTGGAGCGTGCTGAGGCCTTCGCCGATGCGCACCTCATCTACGCCATCGACGAGCAGCAGCGCAAGACCTACCTCGGCGGCAAGGAGCGCATCAACTACTACCTCCAGCACGGGCACCTCTCCTCGATGGAGGACCCCACAGCGCTGAACTTCGTCATGGCCGGCCGCGACAGCCAGCAGGACTTCAGCTCGGGCATTGCTCTTCCCGAGACGATGACGCAGCTCTACAACCTCGCCCGCTACAGTACCCTCACCGAGCTGCACCTCACGGCAGGCTCGCTGGAGCGCCTTGACCTCAGAGGCCTCTCGCAGCTGCGCAGCCTCGAGCTACGCCACGCCAAGGACGGGCTCGAGGTCGACCTCAGCGAGTCGCCCCACCTCCAGGAGCTGCGGCTGAAGAATACCCCCAACCTACGCCTACGCCTTGCCCCCCAGGCGCGCCCCCGCATCATCGTCCAGGGCGGCTACTACAGCTCCCTCTCGGGGCTGCAGGTCGAGCAGGCCTCCAGCCTTATCCTCGAGGGTATACGCCTGAGGGATGTAGAGCTGCTAGGCAAGGTCAGCCCCCAGCTCCGACGCCTCGACATCACGATCGAGGATGGTGACCAGCGCGGCGCCGACGGCATCCTCTACCACCCGCTGCGCTTCGACAAGGCCTTCGTCGCTAAGCTCAGCGAGCAGCTCCCCCAGCTGGAGCAGCTGAGCATCCTCGTCACGGCACGCGAGGCGCTGGAGCGAGCCTCGCTCCAGGAGCTGCGCCTACCTGCCCTCAGACGCCTCAGCCTGCAGCTTCGTCCCAGCACGACCTACACGCCCGAAAAGGACTGGGGCAAGCGCTTCGCCCTCAGCCTCCCCCACTGCCCCCAGCTCGAGGAGCTGACCCTCGGCGCCCTCTACTATAAGGAGGTAGACCTCTCAGGGCTCAGAGAGCAGACGCAGCCGCGCCTAAAGAGCCTTCTTTGCTACGGTGCCCTCTCCAGCCTCCGCACCCCAAGCCTTGGGCACCGCTACGACCTGCGCCTGCACCTCGACCACGTGGACGAGCTCCAGGTACCCGAGGCAGGACGCCTCCAGGCAGAGCTAGCGCTATACAATTATACTAGCCGCAACCAGGACGGCAGCCCCGCCGCCAGCTACGAGCACGGACTGCTGCCGCTGGATGGACAGCAGCTCTTCCGCGACTTCCGCAGCGTCGTCGGCTACGTGCTGCCCCTCGTCCCGAGCCGCTACCAGCCACGTGGCGATGAGTCGGTGCTGCGCTTCTCGGGCTCAGTCTGGGACTTCAGCGGCAGTCAGTGGGAGGGCTTCAAGGGGCTCATCTCCACACGCGCCGTCAGCTCCTACAACGCCCTGCCGCTGGACTACCTCGACTTCGGGAAGCTCAGTGCCAGCTGCTTCGTAGAGAAGAGCATCACCGTGCGCCCGGGCTGCATCGTCAAGAACGTGCCCGAGGGGATACGCGTCGTCGAGGAAGAGATCAAGAACTATTAAGGCAGCTATATGATACGACACAGCTATATCGCTAGCCTCGCCCTAGCGCTTGCGAGCCTCACAGCGGGCTGCAGCGAGCAGCCCCGTACGACGGGGAGCACGACGCCCTCCGCCAGCATGACGTCGCCCACCACCCCTGCGCTGGGACGGGAGCGCTACGTGCTGATGACCTACATCCCGCAGGTCGTGCCCGCAGGGCCGCTGAAGGGGCGCACCAGCTACACCAGCTACATCTCCTACAGCGATACCCTCCCCCAGGGGCAGGCGCTTAACAACATCCTCCAGGACAATACCCTCATCGGGCGCTACGGCGCTGGGGGCGGAGGGCTGTTGGAGGGTGGCGGACGGCTCTACCGCTTCGCCAACAATGCCAACCAGCAGACGCAGACCGAGCTGCTGACCAATACGCCCGTACGCCTGCTGCTCTCCCCCGAGGGCGGCGCCATCGAGCAGCGCGCCTACCTCGAGGATCGCCGCACGGGCTTCAGCCAGGCACCGAAGAACTTCGTCGTCGGCCCCCAGCGTGGCTTCCTCGTCCAGCCACCAGCACGTGACGAGAGCTACAGCGTCCAGCTCTTCGACCCCGAGAGCTTCGCCCCGCTGCTCGAGCAGATTCTCGTCAACAATGCCGACCGCGAGCAGATGCGTCAGTTCGTCCTCGAGAAGACGCCCTCGCTGAAGGGGCAGACGCTGCCGCTGGTCGTCCTCGGACAGCAGCTGATGGTGCTGCATGACGGAGCGCTCATCATGGACCTCAGCCTACAGACCGCGCAGGGCAATAGGATCTCGCGCGACAGCTACCTCGTGGCCTACGAGGCCAAGTCAGGCGGGCGCCTGCTGAGCCTCTCCTATCTGCCCAATACGGGGCGCCTCGGCTCGGCCTCCGAGCTCCTGCAGTACAGCCATGACGAGCGGGGCGACCTCTACCTCATGACGCAGGGCGGTGACCCGCAGGGCTTCTATCAGAATGCTCTCATCTACCGCATACGCAAGGGCGCCACCGAGGTAGACCCCACCTGGAGCTACAGCATCAGCGAGCTCGTCAGCGACCGCCCCGCACGCTTCCATGGGATCCTCGCCCACGGGGGCAAGCTGCTGACGCTGGTCAATATCGCCTCCCTCACAGAGAGCTCCGCCCTCGTGCCGCCCAACCTCTGGCAGTACTACCTCATCGACATCGCTAGCCGCAGCGCCCAGCCCCTCCCAGGCCTACAGCCCTCGTCGGCGCCGCTGCTGGGCGTCAACCTCGGCATCGCCCTCGGCGACGAGCTCTATCTGCGCTACGTCCGTACGGGCAGCGACGCCCCCTACAACGGCTACTACAGCTACGAGCCCAAGAGCGGTAGGCTACGCCCCGCCTTCTCCGTCTCCCTGCAGAGCGGCTACGTGGCCGACCTCAAGCACATCACCCTACCCGTGTCCCGATGAAGACCCAGCTACATATCTGCCTGCTCTCGCTCCTGATGCTCCTTGGCCTCGGGGGCTGCACCAACGACCTGCCGATGAAGGGCGACGAGCAGAGCCGCATCGAGTTCCCCGCCTCGCTGACCCTAGAGAAGATCATCGGGGTGACCTGGCGTGTCGATGCCCAGCGCCTGAGGGTGCTGCTGCCCACACGCCTCGACCAGCTCTCCGCCACGGCGCGCCCTATCCTCAGCGTCAGCGGCGGCTACCTGCACTCCCTGCAGCTCTCCAAGACGGGACAGGTCTACGCCACCTACACCATCCCCGAGCTAGGCAACACGATCTTCTACTACACGGGCTCTTGGCGCCTGGACAAGGACCAGCCCGAGGAACTACTGCTACGCTTCGGCTCACCCGTCGGGGGCGACCTGAGCTGCAGGCTGAAGGTGCGCCGCTTCCACCTGCTGGACAACATGCTCCACATGGAAGCCTTCTTCGTGAACTCGGAGTACAGCTTCTCCGCCGAGCTCATCGGTAAGGGAGCGCAGGAGAACTACTGGAGTCGCGAGACCGACGTCATCGACCCCAGCTGGAGCGCACGCAACCCGCTGAGCACCGAGCCCCTCGAGGCGAAGGCCCTCGAGGGCAGCTATCGCGTCAATAGCGAGGACTGGAAGCGCGTCACGCTGATGGACGACGCCGTGCGCAATCTCTATCCCCTCCTGATGAGCTACCGCCTGCAGCTGCGCCCCAATGGCGAGGTCATCCTCTCGGCGCTGCCCGTACCGCGCTTCGGCGTCAATCAGTTCCGCGGCCGCTGGCGTGTCGCTGGCTCCCGCGCCCTGCTGCACTTCGACCTCTTCCCCTTCTTCGGGGACAATAAGGCCTACCCCGGCGTCTTCGAGAGCGACTACATCTTCCCCATCATCACCAGCTACGCCCGCCAGCAGGTGGACCTCTACCTCGAGCTCGTACGTAGCGAGGAGGGCAAGCTCCTGGTGCGCCTCACCGAGCCTGGGGTCTGCTCCGTCTACCTCACCATGCACCGCACGGCCTAGCCCTCCATACCGATCATCATGAGTATCCACCTCTATAGACTCAGCCTAGTCCTCGCCCTTGGCCTCGTGCTCGGCGCCTGCCAGCAGAAGGATGAAGAGCCTCAGCTGAGCCTCGCCTCCTCCCTCACGGAGGCCCCCATCACCGCCCGCAGCGAGGGCGACACGCTACGCATCCCCTTCACCAGCTCCATCACCGACGCTCGCCTGCAGGTAGCCGAGCAGGCCGACTGGATCGAGACCGAGATCCAGCAAGGCATGCTCCTCGTCTACGTGGCGCGCAATGCCACCGCCGCCACACGCCAGACGGAGCTCCTCCTGCAGATCATCGAGCGCGGGGAGCGCAAGGCCGGCCAGCGCCTCCGCATCCAGCAGAGCTCCACAGAGCAGCTCGCGGCCGACCGCTACCTCTTCCCCTATGTCACGGCCTTCGACTACCCCGTGAGCACTTTCTATGAGAACCGCGGCGACGTCTACACGCTGCTCGCCCCACAGGCTGGAGGGAAGCTACACGAGCCGCTGGTGCTGCGCTGTAGCTTCGACGCACGGACGCTCAAGCAGCGCTACGAGTGGCAGGGCGGTGCCGAGGGCTGGCTAAAGACGGCCAAGATCGTCCCCCACGAGCTAGGCTGGGGGATCGAGCTGGAGGCTGATCCCCTACCCAAGGGACTTGCACAGCGCAAAGCTCTCCTGCACCTCTCCGACCCGCTGCACCCCTCCCTCTCCATCAGCTACCGCATCCTCCAGCTCGGGGCCAGCGTCCAGCTCGAGGCTACGCGCCAGCAGCTACCCCTACTCACCCCAGGACAGGCGGAGCTACGCATCCCCTTCACCAGCAGCCTCCCACTGGAGGAGCTGGAGCTGACGACCTATGTCGTGACGCGCACCCATCAGGGGCTAGGCAAGAGCGTCGAGGAGACGCAGCGCCAGAGCGCCCAGATGCTCCAGTCCGCCTTCTGGCAGTACAGCATCAAGCCCGAGGACTTCCAGATGGAGCGCCCCGAGCTGCAGCAGCACTTCCAGCTCGTGCGCACAGCAGGCGGCCTAGCCATCCAGGGACGCCCCACCAGCAATGTCAACCTCCTCGGCAATAGCCTAGCGGACATGGATGACGCCATCTACGCCTTCTGCATCACGAATAAGCGGAACGAGCAGCGAGCGTGGTTCTTCCGCCAGGTACCCTTCTTCCCCACCAGCAGCTATATCAAGAGCCGCACGGGGAGCAAGGCGGAGACCCTACACCTCGATCAGGAGGCGGGCACGCTCGAGCTCACGCTGCAGCTCAACGGCCGAGGCAATAGTCTCAGCTGGAGTACCCCCGCAGGCGTCAGCATCCCCTCCGACGACTGGCAGACGGGACTCCCCGAGGGCGCCGAGCTCAGCTACCCCGACCAGCTGACCGTGCGTGGCATCAGCTACCCAGCCAACGCCTCACGCCGCGAGCGCCGCTTCACCATCACCGTCGGCTACAATGATCAGGGGAAGAGCAACTCCGAGGCTGCGAAGCCCGTGAGCTTCCACTGCGTCCAGGCACCCTTCACGGGCAGCTACACGCTGACGACGGACGAGTCCCGCAGCCTACGCTTCGCCGCCGCGCCCGAGGACTATGAGAAGTACGTCGTGGCTACTGTCGCCCTCACGACCAACCTCTCCCCCGAGCTCATCCGCATCGAGCGCCCCGCCACCCGCTCGGGCTGGCTCCTGGCCCAGCTCAAGACCGACCCCACGACGGGCCTAGTGAGCTCCATCGCCTTCTACGCCGAGCCCAACGAGACGGGCAGCCCGCGCAGCACTACGCTGCGCCTCGTGCCTCCCTCGGGTGAAGGGTTACAGCCGCTCAGCTTTACCTTCACTCAGGCCGCGGGCCAATAGTCTACTCGCCCTAGCCCATCGATCACACGCTTATGTCCCTACTCCATAGACTCGGCGCCCTCACTACGGCGCTCCTCGCCCTAGCCTCCTGCACGGCCGAGGATCCCATCGTCCAGCAGCTCTCGATCGCTCCGCTGGCCTCGGACACGCTCTACACGGGCCGCAGCTACCAGCTAGAGGTGCGCACCACGCCCGAGGTAGATGCCCCGCGCCTCAGCTGGAGCGTCTCCGATGCCAGCCTCGCCTCCATCCAGTACGGCGGCCTCTTGAAGCCACTCGCCAGCGGCGAAGTCACCGTCTACGTCACCAGCCTCAACTCGGGCGGCCAGCGCGTACGCAGCAGCCGTCGCTTCCTGCTCCTCTCCTCGGGCGTCTACCTCCGTGACAAGAGCCTTACGCTCAACCCGCTGGAGCGCTATACGCTCGGCACCCAGTACCTCCCTGCCGACTACCGCCCCAGCGAACCCGTCCACTGGAGCAGCAGCGCCCCCGACATCGTCCGCGTGGACCAGTCAGGACAGGTGGAGGCTCTCCAGGAGGGTGAGGCCGTAGTACGCGTACGCCTTGGCGATCCCCTCTCCAGCACCTTCTCCGAGGACTCGGTGAGCATCACCGTCAGCCACCACGAGGCACCGAGCTTCACCTACCGAGAGGGTATCCTCGAGCTGACGCAGCGCGTGCCAGGACTGCTGCCGCAGGTGGCCAAGGATATACCCTTCTTCACCAAGATCATCGTCCATGGGCCGATCAACGGTAGCGACCTACTCTTCTTCGTCGAGCAGCGGGACAAGATCGCCACGCTTGACCTAGGCGACGCACAGCTCAGCCCCGGGGGGCGCGGCGTCACCCGTCGCCGTCGCTGGAACGAGACCAAGGATCCCGAGCCGATACGCGTCACCGAGGGCCGCCTCCCCGATGAGTTCGCCGCTGGGCTACAGATCAAGCGCCTGACGCTCCCACGGGGGATACAGAACGAGCTGAACTTCAACCCCGGCTACAGCTACGAGCTGCTGCGCTGTCCCGAGGGCTACAGCAGCCTCAGCCTCGGCACCCTCTCCGTCCAGAGCCTCGAGCTGCCGAGCTCGCTGCGGCAGTTCTACTGCGGGCAGAGCCTCCTGCCGATCGACGAGAAGGAAGGCAGCGAGGAGCGCGAGCTGCCGAGCATCACGAAGGAGCTAAGCCTCCCCGAGGGCCTCGAGGAGCTACGTCTGCTGGCCAAGCTCTCCGCCCCGCTCAGCCTCCCCCGCGGGCTCCGCGCCGTGACGCTACAGGGTAGCTACAGCGATGTACGCTTTGCACCCACGACACAGCTGCGTAGCCTCGACCACCGCTTCAGCCTCCTCAGCCCAGCGCACAAGCCCAGCTATGGCCGTGCCAGCTTCGGCACGCTGACGCTCCCCGAGGGTCTGGAGCGCCTCGCCCCCTATGCTCTGGCCGCCTCGGTATGGCATAGCTATACCGCCAGCGGTATGCTCCAGCCCGAGCAGGGCTACGCGCTCCAGGCGCTGCGCCTCCCCTCCACGCTGCGGCATATTGACCGCGCCGCCCTCTTCGCCCTACAGCTCAAGGGGCCCTTGACCCTCCCCGAGGGACTCCTCAGCCTGGGTGACCAAGCCCTCTACGCCTCAGCCATCACCGAGATCACGCTCCCCTCGACGCTCCAGAGTATCGGGCAGCAGGCACTGGCGCAGTGTAAGGCGCTCGAGCTGGTACGCTGTCTGGCGAAGACGCCCCCCAGCCTCGGCGCAGCGGCCTTCTTCCGCCCCACGCAGAGCGAACGTATTGCCCGCCTCCTCGTTCCCCGCGGCACGAAGCAGGCCTACACCAAGGCGGGCTACGGCAGCTACTTCTTCCAGATCGACGAACTCCCCTAGCTCATGTCCCACATGCTATCTCTCAGCTCCTGCTCGAAGCGCCTCCGTAGGCACTTCGTCCTCTTCGCCAGCCTATTTACCCTCCTCTTCCTCGCTGCCTGCAAGGGGCAGGAGACACCCGAGGCCCCCTCGAATAGCCTCGTCGGCAGCTACTGGACGGAGGGTACGGGGACGATGACGCTGGACTTCCACAGTGCCGATCGCCTGCGCTTCGTCCTCTATACGGGCAGCACCCAGCACCCGACCCTCACCTACGAACTCAGCTATCGTGTCGAGGGGACGAAGCTCCTCATCGACGACTACGCGCAGGATACGCCCTTCGGCGAAGCGGTCATCGTGCGCGGCTTCGCAGGACAGCTGGAGGGGCGGCGCCTACGTGCCGACTTCACCACGACCTCGGTGGAGCTGGATGCTGCGACGCTGATGCCGCGCTTCCGAGCGCAGACGCTCCGCGGCTACCTCTTCTACCGCCGCTAGCGCCCATCCCCCCGACCAAAAGCGCCCCGCCCCCTAGCCGCTATCGCGAGCCTAGGGGGCGGGGCGCTTTTCTTTTTCCCTAAAGCCTTCGCCTCGTAGGGGATCAGTCCCCTACGAGGCGGTCGAACTCGTCGCTTCGCACATAGGCGCGCTTCACCTTATTCAGCTGCAGCACCTCAAGGAAGCCCTGCGCCACGAGTCCACTCAGGTCAGATAGCGCGGTCGCGGCCGAGATCCCAAAGCGCGCCTGCACCTCGCGCGCCGTAAGGCTCAGCTCGGGACGACGGCGGTAGAGGGCAAGGATCTGTGCCTGGCGCTCGTTGAGCCCTCCCAAGCACAGGAGTGTGGAGGCCTCCTGCTCGCGCTCTAGGCGCTGCTGGGCGAAGTCTCGGAAGCGCTGTACTGCGCGCTCCAGCACCCGAAGGTGATAGCCTACGAAGTAGCCTAGGTCGAGGCCATCGGCCTCCACCTCGAGGTAGGCTTGCTCGTACTGCCGCTTACTGTCGTAGATGATCTCCGAGATGGAGAGGTACTCGAGGACATCATAGCCCGAGCGCAGCATATACCAGTAGAAGAGCGCCCGCGCCGTACGCCCATTCCCATCGACAAAGGGATGGATATAGCCCACGAGGAAGTGGAGCACAATGCCTCTGAGGATAGGATGCACGAAGCGCTCCTGCGTGCTGAGGGGCTCGTTGAAGAAGCGGCACAGCTCCTCCAGCATAGGCTGCAGTTCTGAGGCACTAGGCGGATAGTGTACGATCTCTCCGCTCAGCACATCCTCCACGACGACTTCGTCCGAAGATGAACGAAAGCGTCCAGCATCCTCCTCCCGCGCCAGCGTATCCCTAGTGATCCAGCGGTGGAGCTCCTGCAGCACCTCTAGGTCGAGCGGACGAGTACGCTGCTCCTTGATCCAACCCATAGCCGCGTAGTTATTGGCGATCATACGCTCCGACTTCGTGCGCGGGCTCGTCCCTCGCCGCAGCATATCCTTGGCCACACGGCGCGTAGTAGCTGCCCCCTCGATCTGACTGGAGCGTATGGCTTCCTCCATCAGCGAGGAGAGGCGGTAGCTCTGCTTCGCATCGGGAGAAATAAGCTCGGAGACGAGACGCTCGCTCTGCAGGAGCTTGTCCAGCTCATAGAGCTGTGCCTGCATCGTCGGCGACAGATAGAGACTGAGCCGCGTGGCGACACGCAACTCCTGCCCCCCGAGAAGGCGCTGCTGCTTCATGTAGCCCCACAGCAGGCGAGCCGTGAGCCCATCGGGGAGCTTCTTGCGTCGGAGCTCTGACCAAGGCGTATAGGCGGCATTGTAGCGCTCGATGAGGCGCCGCAGCTCCTCGGTGGGCCGATGCGTGGCGATAGTGCCCAGTTCGTCTGGACTAAGGACGGGAGGATTGCTAGGCTGACTACTCATAAGACTCGGAGGGAAGCTAAAAGAGGGTGCTGAGCAAAGATAATAATTCTTTTTAATTGAATAGAATTAAAAAGGATCAGGCAGTATGGAGGCTCGGAGCAAGGGCGAAGGAGGGGGCGGAGCCTGCAGGAGGGGCGGCGGGCCTTAGCGGCGGGGGGTGCGAGGGATAGCAGTCAAGAGGCTGACTGACGGCAGTCAGAGGCTCGAGGGACGGCAGTCAGCGAGCTGAGGGATAAGGGGCAGCGGACTGAGAGACTAGTAGCAAAGAGGACGAGGCTAAAGGGCGGACGAACTTAGTCCCAATGGAGACGAGCAGCAGAGCGAAAAAGAAAAGCCCCCATGCAGAGGGCTCGCGGAGGGTGCGAGCGGCTCTGTATGGGGGCCTGGAGAGGGGAGGAGGCTTAGCTTCGAAGGGGACTTGGGAGAGCGGGCTTACTTGGCTTGGGTCACTTCCCTCGCCGTGCCCACAAGGACGAGCGGGGTACGGTCGCCGCTCTTGGCCTTAGCAGGGTCTAGGACGCTGGCCATCACGGTGCCTTCCTTGAGGTCCACGATCTGCGTCACCGCCGTACCATCCGCCTCCTGCCAGGTGACGAAGAAGCGATCTCCACCCAGCGCCTCGTAGGACGGGATCTCGCGGTCCTGCCCCGTCTGCTGCCCTTCGGGCGTCATCGTACGCCAGTAGACGGAGTCGGAGTCGTAGCGTACCTCGGCCTTCATCGTGCCGTAGTCGAGGAGGAGCGTCTTGCCGATGAGCACTTGGCGCCCCTCGAGGCTGTCGGTGCTGGCGATGGAGTCGGACGCTAGGGAGTTCGTCTGTCCCTGCTGGCTGCAGCCTAGAGAGAGGAGGCTAAGCACGAGGAGGGAGGAGCATAGGAATAGGCGCTTCATGCCTTGGGGTATATATAGGGGTAATGCGAAGCCAGTAGGAGGAGCTTAGGCCTCCACCTCCCACTGATCGAGGTAGAGGGCCGTGCCATCCCAGACGGCATAGGAATTGTAGCGCAGCCAATCCCCTAGGATAAGCACGCGCCGATCGCCGCGCAGGGCGAGGTCCACCAGCAGATGACGGTGGCCGAAGAGGTAATAGTCGATCTCGGGATGCTTCGCGGCGTAGTCCTTCGTCCAGCGGATGAGCGTCTCCTGCTCGAGGTCGAAGTTCTCGTTGTGGTAGGCGTGCGGCACTTCGCCGAGGGTCGCACGCTTGAGGCCCTTGCGTCGGCTGCGCAGCGAGCAGCTGAGGGCAAAGCCCACCGTCCAGCGTGGATGCACAGCGCCGTAGAGGAGCTGCGCCAGCGGGTTACGGAAGAGGCGGTAGAGGAAGGCGCTCGTCCAGCCTTCGCTCTGCGACTCCTCGTCGCCGTGCGCCAGGCGGAAGCGCTTGCCATCCAGCACACACTCCAGCGCGTGGTGATGCACCTGGGCGCCGAGCTCCTGCTGGACATAGTCCCTGAACCACACATCGTGGTTGCCCGCGAAAAAGTGGATCTCCACCCCGCGATCGCTCATCAGGGCCACCTGCCCGAGGAAGCGCACATAGCCCCGAGGGACGACGGCGCGGTACTCGAACCAGTAGTCGAACATGTCCCCGAGGAAGTACACCGCCCGCGCCTCAGGCTCTATATGCTGTAGCCAGCGCACCAGACGCTGCTCCACGGCGAGCGGATCCTGATGGTAGCCCGAGCCGAGGTGGGCATCGCTGGTGAAGAAGACCTTGGTACGTGCTGTCTGTGTCATCCTAGCCTTATCCCTAGAGGAAGCCAAGCTCCAGCATAGCCTCCTCGCTCATCATCTCCTTCGACCACTCGGGCTCGAAGGTAAGCTGGATCTCTACCCCAGTGACGCCCGCGACGTCCTCGATCTTCATCCGTACATCCTCGAGGATGAAGTCGGCGGCAGGGCAGTTGGGGGCGGTAAGGGTCATGGTGATGATGACGAACTTCTCGTCCGTCAGCTCGACGCAGTAGATGAGCCCTAGGTCGTAGACGTTCACGGGGATCTCGGGGTCGTAGACCGTGCGGAGCGCGGCGACGATGTCCTCCTCTATGCGTAGGTATTCGTTGTCCTCTGACATATATCGTAGTTAGGTTCTAGAAAGTGATGCGTGCGTGCCTGCAGCGGGGGATCCACTAGGCAGGGCGTAACTCGACGACCTGATCACAGGCAGCCGCCACACGCGGATGATGGGTGATGAAGATCACGAGGCGGTCCTGCACCGAGCGCCTCAGCTGCTCGAGGAAGCGTGCCTCCGTATCCTCATCCAGTGCCGAGGTGGCCTCGTCCAGCAGCAGGATACGCCCAGGACGCAGTAGTGCTCGGGCGATGGCGATACGCTGCGCTTGGCCCTCCGAGAGCCCTACGCCCCGCTCGCCGATCAGCGTATCCAGCCCCTCAGGGAGGCTGCGCACGAAGTCTGCGACGGCTAGGTCTAGCGCTTGCCATAGGCGCTCATCGCTGGCCTCATCGTCGCCGATGAGGAGGTTCTCTCGTATGGTGCCGCTCATCAGGCTACCGCCCTGAGGAACGTAGACGAAGTTGGATCGTGTGCGCTCGGCTATGGCGTAGCTTCGCCCTCCAGCACGCAGCTCTAGTCGCCCTTCGGTAGGGCTGACGAGGCCGAGCAGTAGGCGCAGCAGGGTCGTCTTCCCCGTCCCCGTGCGGCCCATCAAGGCGATCATCTGCCCGCTACGGGCCTCGAGGTCGAAGTCACGGTAGACCCAGGGCTCCTCGGCGCTGTAGCGGAAGCTCAGCCCCTCGACGCGCAGCTCCAGCTCGCCACTGAGGCGCAGCTCGCGCTGCATATCCTCGGTCTTCAGCGCAAGGATCTGCCCGAGGCGATCGAGGCTAGAGCGGGCATTGACTAGCGTGGGCAGCAGGCTCAGCAGCGTATTCAGTGGCCCCTGGATGCGCCCTACCAGCTGGAGGAAGGAGGTCATCATCCCGAAGGTCACCGTGCCGTAGAAGATCCCCCGCACGCTCCATAGGAAGGCGGTGATGTAGCCCGCAGAGAAGGCGCTTTGGATGAAGAGGCTGGTGAAGACGGAGACAAAGGTCTGGCGGCGTACGGCCTGCATGTAGCGGCCTTGCTTGAGGCCCAGCTCTACGAGGCTGGACTCCTGGCGCTCGAAGGTCCGCAGGAGGGTCTGATTCGTCAGGCGCTCCTGGATGTGCGCTGTGATCTGACTCTCGGCGGCCTTCATCTCATCCGTATAGCGGCGCATACGGCGGTAGTAGAGGCGGCTGAAGAGCAGTACGAGCGGCATCCCGAGGCCAAGGATCAGCGCAAGGCTTGGGCTGAAGTAGTAGAGGAGCAACAGGGCACCCAAGAGCTGGATGCTCGCAGTGATGGCTGTAGGGAGGGAGGAGACGAAGAAGCCAACCAAGGCGTCTGTGTCGCGCAGCATACGGACGATGACGTCGCCGCTATGGAGCTCGGAGAGCTGCTGCCAGCGCGTGTAGAGCAAGTGACGGAAGACCTTACGCTGCAGGGCGATACTCATGCGAGCCCCGGTGTAGCCCGTCAGGCGTACCGAGGCGACCTTGCAGACGACCTGCAGGGCAAGGCTTAGGACTAGGAGGGTGATGTCGCGGCTGAGGGTGGCCGACTGATGCTGTACGGCCTGGTCGATGACCTCCTTGGACAGATAGACGAAGGCGAGGGCGAAGCCTACCCCCAGTATCCCAAGGAGGATAATGACGAGGATGCTCCAGCGATGACCACGGAGAAGGAAGCGCAGCAGCTCTACCATCCTCGGGGGCGCAGATGGAGCATCACGTGCCCCAGGACACTGCCCCAGATGATGCGGGAGGCGTGATGCGGTGTGATGGCATAGAGGCGACGCGAGCGGCGTGCCTTGAAGGTGAGCTTGCGCCAGTTGGACACCCAGACGTTAGAGGCGGGCTCGGGGCGCTGACCGAAGCCGAAGTTCCCTCCACGTAGCACGTCCAGGAGGATAGCCTCGCTATGCGGGTCGTCCTCCTCGAGGAGCGGGATGGGGAAGAGCTCGGGGGCTGCTCCCAGGTGACGGATCGCCGCCTGGGCAAAGAGCTGCATCGGGTAGAGGATATCCAGCTGCTGCGCCATCTCAGTGAAGCGGCTATTATCCAGCTCGGGGCGGTGTGCCTCCAGGTAGAGCAGCCAGTCGCAGTACTGCCTGAAGCCTACTCCCCAGTGCAACCAATGGAAGAAGATATGGATGAAGATGTAGAGGGCATTGAGCTCAGCAGGGAGCGTGTCTACCTCGACACCCTCTCCCAGCGACACGCGCTCTAGGCGTCCCTCACGGATCGCCGCCTGCACGAGCTGCTCGAAGTAGGCGTTGTGGCGCTTGAGATCGAAGAAGACCGCCCGCGCATGGTTCTCCACCAGCGTGCTCCGGTAGCTGAAGGCCGTGTGCCCACGGCGTGCCTCCGACTCGACATGCAGGTGGTAGCCCTCTTGCATGAGGAAGACATTAGCCCACAGGTAGTCGGTCTCGCTGTAGTACAGGAGGTCGAGGTCACCGCCTGCCCGTAGCTCGGGCTTCGGGTAGTATTGGCTGAGGCCTAAGCCCTTGAGCAGGACGAAGGGGAGCTCTACCTCCTCGAGCTTCGACATCAGATCCTTGAGGCCAGCCAGCAGGCGGCGGTTCCCCTCCTTCGTCATCTCTACCTCGGTGAAGATCTTAAGGTAGAGCTGGCGGGGAGGGAGTGCCTCTTTAGGCAGCTTGAGGATCGTATCCCCCACGAAACCCGCCACGGCATGGGCTCGCGCCAGATGACGTATGCGCCGCCAGACGGACTCCTTCAGGCCCAGAAAGGGTGTAGGATCGGGCTGCTCGCCGCGCATGGCTATGCGTAGGAGCAGAAGGAAGAGCCGATCAGCCTGGGTCAGCATCGCCGTATGGTGGGGGCTGTAGGTGATGAAGGTAGTAAGGATTTGGGGAGCCTCGAAGCGCCCTTAGTCGAGGACCTTGACCTCGTGCAGCTCGGTGATGAGGCGCGCCACGTCGGCGGCGGCCGTCTCAGCATCTACATCGTAGCGCTCCATCAGGAGCTCTACCCAGTCCTCAGCCTCGAAGGGCTCCTGCCCTACGCTCTCCAGGAGGTAGGCAGCCGTATCGTTGAGGCTCACAGCCTGGGTGTAGTCCAGGCTCGACCCAGAGCCTACGATCATGATGTACTCGTCAGCGATGTGACGGATGGAGATAGAGTCTTTGATCTTCATACGCTGTTTGCTTATGGGTGTACTCTCTTAGGTTCGGCTAGTGTAGTTCCTCATCCCAGTCCTCGTCCCAATCGAAGAGGTCCATACCCTCGGGAAGGTCGTCGGCGAACTGGTCGAGGTCGCGACGGTCCTTCTTGGTCGGACGGCCGAGCCCCTTAGCTCGGTCGACGAAGCCTGAGACCCGCTGCAGCTCCAGTAGCTCGTACTGCTCGCGGGGAGTGACGTTCTCCATGTACTGAGGCACGAGCTTGGCGCCGACGCGGCTACCGATGAGCTCCAGCACGCGGAAGGAGTAGGTCACAGGAGGCTTGCGGACGGAGACGATCGCGCCACGCTGTAGCATGCGCGCAGGCTTGACGGTGGCCCCGTCGATCGCTACGCGCCCCTTGCGGCAGGCGTCGGTCGCGATGGAGCGTGTCTTGAAGACGCGCACCGCCCAGAGCCACTTATCAATACGTACCTCGTCCATCTAGTAGTCCTATATACTTATGCAAAAGTAAGCATTTATCTGCAAGAGACGTTAAAGAGCACCTTTTCGCACCGCGAAGTACCCCGTCTGAGGGCTACTAGCGCTGGCGCGTCCAGAGCGTCGTACGCCCGAAAAGGGCTGCCCCGATGAAGCCGCGCACCTTGAGATTGCCGTCCGCCTGGCGCGTGGCCTTGCAGCTGTAGGTCTTGCCGCTCTCGGGGTCATAGATCTTACCGCCCTTGTAGTCAGCGTTTTCGTCGTGCTGCAGGTCGTGTAGGATCACCTTACCGACGAGCTTCTTCTGTGCCTCGGCCTTGTCGGGATTCTTGCTGTCGAGGACATCGCCGCGGCGCGTCCAGACGAGGGTGCCGATGTAGCGCGTGCCCTGCTTGGAGACGACGATCTTGGCCTTACCACCCTCGGTCATATAGGTGCCGAGGATGGCATCTGCGGGCTGCTGGGCCGCGAGGCCAAGCGCCGAAAGCAGGGTAAAGGCGAGACTGAGGAAGAGCCTGCGGAGGCTGCTATACTTCTGCATCATAGTTCTTATCTATATATATGTATGGGATTACTGGGCGGTGAGGCCGAGCTTGGCGGCCTCCTGGAGCATGTAGGCGTGGGCAGCCTCGTACTCGTTGGGGATGGTGCCCTCGAGGATGGCCTCCTTGATGGCGTCCTTGATGAGCCCCACCTCACGGCAGGGGCTGAGGGCAAAGGTCTGCATGATCAGTTCGCCCGAGATAGGCGGCTGAAAGTTGCGCACCCTGTCCTTCTCCTCGATGTCGGCGAGCTTCTGCCGCACGAGGCTGTAGTTGTCGAGGTACTTACGCACCTTCTGCGGGTTCTTGCTGGTGATGTCGGCCTCCACCAGGAGCATCAGGTCATCGATATCGTCCCCCGCCTCGAAGAGCAGGCGGCGCACGGCCGAGTCCGTCACGCCCTCATCGACCAGCATGGCGGGGCGCATGTGTAGGTTCACCAGCTTCTCGACGTAGTGGAGCTTGGCATCCAGCGGCAGGCGTAGGCGGGTGAAGATGCGCTTGACCATCTTCATCCCCACGTAGTTGTGGTTGTGGAAGGTCCAGCCCAGGCGCTTGTCGAAGCGCTTGGTGCGGGGCTTGCCGATGTCGTGCAGCAGTGCCGCCCACAGCAGCCACAGGTCCTCCTCGCGGCGCCCGCGAGCCGTGAGCGCGCGGGCTAGGTTGTCCACTACCTTATAGGTATGGGTGAGGTTATCCTTGTGCCCTATGCCCTCGCGCGTCTCGGCGCCCTTCAGCTCCAGCAGCTCGGGGAAGACGAGGCCCATGAGCCCCGAGAGCTCGAAGAGCTCCAGCCCTATCGAGGGACGAGGCGAGAGCAGGATCTTGTTGAACTCCGTAGAGATGCGCTCGGCCGAGATGATAGCGATGCGCTCGGCATTGCGCCCTATGGCGGCGAAGGTCTCGGGGTCGATGAAGAAGCCCAGCTGCGAGGCGAAGCGGAGTGCCCGCATCATACGCAGGGGGTCATCGCTGAAGGTCACATCGGGGTCCAGCGGTGTGCGCAGCGTCAGGTCCTCCATATCCTCCAGTCCATAGAAAGGGTCGACGAGCTCGCCGAAGCGTCCCTCATTGAGACAGAGTGCTAGGGCATTGACCGTGAAGTCACGGCGCTGCTGGTCCTCCTCCAGCGTCCCGTCCTCAACGACGGGCTTGCGACTGTCGGGGCTGTAGCTCTCGCGGCGTGCGCCGACGAACTCGATCTCCAGCTCCCCCTGCTTGACCTGAGCCGTACCGAAGCGGGCAAAGACCGAGATATGCGCCCCACGGCCTAGCTTCCTAGCCACAGCCTCCGCCAGATCGATCCCCCGCCCCACGGAGACGATATCTATATCCTTGGAGGGGCGACGGAGGAAGAGGTCACGCACGTAGCCGCCCACGACATAGGCCTCGACGCCTAGTTCGTCAGCTGCCTGACCTATGAGATGGAAGAGGGGGGTGTCGATCTTGTCCTTTACTAGGGCTTCATCAAGCATCTTGTACTTCAGATTTTGTTTGCCGCAAAGATACTGCTTTTCGGGCAGCCCTAGCTACCGCGGGGCGGGGCTCGCTAAGCGCCTAGAGGGGCTCGCAGGGACGCTAGGCATCCCCGCGAGCCCCTCTAGGGCTTCGTAATCGTAAGAGTCTGCGAGTGGCTTACTTCTCGCCGCGGCGCTTGCGCAGCACGTGGCGTACCTCCTCGAGCTTCTCGACGCGCTTGAGCTGCTCACTCTCACACTCGACAAAGAGCTCCTCCTTCTCGGCGGGACGGACGTAGGCTAGGGCCTCACCCTTGCGGACGTTGGCGCCCTGAGCCGTGACCTCGGAGAGGCGGCCGGTGAAGTTGGAGTACACAGGCTCGAAGTAGCCTGCCGTCGTCTGGATGTAGCAGAGGGGCTCGCCCGTCTTGATGTAGGTGCCGAGGGCTGGAGCCGTAGAGTAGTCCTCGGGGTCTACCTCCCAGATGATCTGACCAGAGGCAGGGGCCTCAATGGGCTCGGTACCCTGACGCTTGACCTTGAGGGCATCCTCAGGGCTGTAGCCCTTCTTGACGAGGGCGTCGGTCTTAGCCTTGTCCAGCTCTGCCTGGAAGCGCTCCTTAGCCGCACCACTCTTGTAGTCGCGGTACTGGCTCTCGTGCATGGCGAATTCGAAGAGCTCTTCGTCGTCCTCGCCCAGCTCCCAGCCATTCTCTATCATCTCGGCGCGGAACTTATCCAGCGCGTCGGGGTAGTTGAGCTGAGGGTCCTCGGTGGTGAACTCGAAGCCCTTGCTGGCGGCCAGCTCGACGATCTCGGGATCGAGCTTGCCTGGCAGGCGACCCGACTTGCCGAGGATCATACCCCAGGTATTGTTGTCGATCGCCTCCCAGCGGCCCTTGCCGATGGTGAGGTTGTAGACGTTCATCAGCGCGACGTTCTTGACGTACTGGCTGAAGGGCGTCACCAGTGGGGGATACCCGAGGCGAGGCCATACGTAGGCGACTTCGTCGAAGAGGCGCACCAGGAGGTCGTCGACGCTCAGCTCGGGCTCACCCTTCTTACGCAGGTGCATGTTGATCCCAGCGTGTACCCCCTTGAGGTCAGCCATCATCGAGCCCATCATACCACCAGGCAGACCGCAGCCTA
>ERZ773067.76-NODE-76-length-60940-cov-7.554833_pt1 | contig 60940 bp, 64 predicted proteins | sample MGYA00580622_ERZ773067 | MGnify/ENA primary metagenome ERZ773067 (study PRJEB29015, sample SAMEA2737998) | human oral metagenome | biome: human oral; feature: human-associated habitat; material: dental | place: China | collected 2113 ...
ATTATCAATACCAATGATAAGTAGTGAGGTGAATAGATGTAATGAAATCCGCTTGGCATTTGTGAAGGTTCTGCTGCCAGTAAGAATTTAGGCATTTTTAATTCGAAAAGTTTGCTATTATCCATATTATTTTGTATGCTTGCCCCTCATTTCTAAGGGTGTTAAATCGTTAGAATTGTTTTAATTTTACAAGTAAGCCCCTAATGTAGTGTTAGGGGCTTTGTTTTTGTTAGTATAAATATTCAGAAATATATTCATTTATACTTTCTTCAAAGTCTTTCAAATCAAACTCATAATCTTCATCGTGAGTTATTCTACCATTGAGAGCCTTAACTATAATATTGGCTAATTCTTCACCAAAGTATGCTTTATTTGCCCAGCCTTTGGATTTCCAAGTGCCGTAACCTGACCATTGCTTATCAACCTCTATAATTCGTGGGTCTAATGCTACGATTTGAGCGGCTAAATCATCTGCTATTGGCATTAATTCACTTACTGAATAATCACCCTTTCTCTCTGCTAATTTGTTGAATAAATCTTTCATTGTTCTAAGTGTTTAAATTGTTAATAATTGTTCTTGTTTTAATTTTACGTTGCAAAGATACGGTAACTATTTTAATTACGCAAGCATTTTGCTTGTTTTTTTGTTGTTTATTTTGTTATAATTGTAACAAATATAAAAGTGTCACAAGTGTAGGAGCAAGAAATATACTCAACACAAATAAAATACCCCTAACAAATTGTTAGGGGTGTTAATTTTTTATTGACGAGTAAGATTATACTTATACTTATATCTTAAAGAGACATTATATTTTAGCTGTAGTGCTGTAAGTTTTTCTCCATATTCAACTTGTTTCTCTATACTAAGAGAAGATAAATTAGGATATTCTTTGTTTAATTTATCAAGTTCTTTTTCATATTCACCATTATTTCTAATAGCATCTCTATCTACTAAGAGATAGAAAAAATCAGTGTCTTCAGCTAATAATTTATTGTTATTTTCAAAAGAATAAGTAGCTAAATTTTGCTTTTTATCCTCATCAGTTATTTTATTTCCATTTACAGAGTATGTTATATCTTGGAAAGTTAATGCTCCATTCTTATCTGTTATTTTTAGCTTTTTCTTACCGTCTACATTGCTAAAAACAACTTTAACTGAATAGACTTCGTAATTAGTCTCAGGACTTCCTAAGATTACACCATATAGTTGTTTGAATATTTCATCTACTTTAGCCTTTTTTTCAGGCTTTTCAGCAATAACTTGAACTGTACCTACCCAAGTGCCTAAAAGTTTGTCGTTACCTCCGTTTCCGTTGTCTATAGGAGTGTCTTTGTCTGATTTTGAACAAGCAGCAAATGATACAGCTGCGATAGTGAGTAATAAGATTTTCTTTATCATAGCGTTATATATTTAGTTATTAATTGATTGCAAAAGTATGCATTTTATTGATAAAATCCAAAACATTTGCTTCTGAATATTCATCAAAATATTTGCTACCTTCTGTAACACTTTTGAATTCGTGTTCTATAGAAAATTTAGTTGTAGTATTAACTATGTTTTTAAAGGAGTAGTTGTATTCGCTCATATATTCCTCCACTATACAAATAGGTATGTTATCAGAGGTATATGTATCTATTTTTTTTAAGAGGTATACATCTGTATTTTTATAAGGTATTTTTTTCTGTTGAACCCCCATACTTTTTTCTCTCTTATAAAAATCATAAGACATTGAGAAAGAATTAATTTTCCTCATTATTTTTGCAGGGAATAATAAAGTAATTGAACCTATAATTACAATAAATCCAACCCCTATAGGACTAAGAAAATAAGCTAAAGTTACAACAATTGTTATTATAATTAGGACTATAATACACACAATTACATTCATTTTATTAACCGTTTTAATACATTCTTCTACATTATAGTCGGTTATTTCTAAATCTTGCTTTAGGAAGCGTGAAATTTCGTCAAATATTTTCATTTTCTGTTTATATTTTTAATTATTTTTTGAGTTTCTAACTCTTGCTTTTCTTTTTTAGCATTAGATAAGATAGAGTCAAGGAAAGAGTCCCACACTTTTATTATTTTTGTTTTAGGAGGTAATATAAGCTTATATTTTTGATATGGTAAAACACTTCCTACCCTATATTCTTTGCTTGTGTAAATAGTAACTGTAGGAATTGTGTCTTTTCTTATTATTTCTGTTTTGTTTACGTTTATTTCATTCCAATGAATATATTCTCTCCCTTTTTCATAATATATATATTGTGGATATTCTTCCGCACGAGTTATTAATCCTATAATAAGAGAGTCTGCTAAGTTATTTCTTATAACAGAGGTAATTGGGGCTTTATATATGTCCCATTCATTTTCTTTCTTGCAAGAGAATAATAAGGAGAATAGTAACAAGGTTACTAAAAATAGATTTTTCTTTTTCATTTGTTGTTTAATTGTTTGTTAAAAGGTACATACGCAACCGTCTTCTTTATCAAAAGTTAGGGTTAATTGATTAGGCAGGGCTGCCATACGTACTAAATCGTCAATACTTAAGTGGTTGCGGAACATTGTGCTTTGATAGGTGCTTTCTTGTGTTTTACACCAGTCTATAAAGCGGCTACCGTGTTTGATATTCTCAATTAGATTGGCAGTGCTTTTCTTCCAACATAATTCACAATTACCGAATTTATTATGTATGCCAAGTTTGAAAGGTTGAGTACTCCAAAAAGCATTCAGTTCTTGTTGTCCTATAGGTACTTCAAAGTCTGTCAGCAGAGGAAATATGCGCTTAGTATCGGCTTTTATCTCTGCCCAGCTGATGCGCTTGGGCATATCCTCTTTGCGGTATCCTATGGCTATTTGATAGTTACCCTTTCCAAAAATCTCATCAGCAAACTTCTTACTAGGGAGGCTTTTAAGGTTCTCGGAGCAGTAAGGGGCTTTCATATTGGGTAGTCCGCTAAATACTCCTTTGTTCTTGTGGGCTATCATATTAGCAAAGGTTTGAGCCTGCATATCCATTGTTTCAAAATCTACTATCTTATAGCCTACTCCTACGCCTTTTTCGATGGAATATACCCCCTCTATAATTGTGAGGGGGATTTGCCAATGTTTAACAATATCTTTGAGAAAGGCGATAGTTTCGGAACGTTCCATACCTGTATTGCAGAAAACAAAAACTTTGTTATAGTCTACATACTTTTTGTGGGTTTGAATATGCCTTGCCATACGTGCCGAGCTACGCCCTCCTGATACGGTGATGAGTAGGTTTTTCATTCATTTTCTTATAAATTTTAATAAGCTCCAATATAAGTTCTTGTCGAGCATCTTCATAAAACCAAAAATAATATTCAGAGTTCAGCGGCTCTCCTTTTTCATTTAAAATACCATAGTTATAAGGAGGAGCTTCTTTTACTTCTCCGTCTTCTTCATAGTGTTTTATTTTATACCATATCTCACTATGTAAATTATGCTCTCTAAACCACTCAAAGACTTGGTCGTAACCAGGGGCAGAAATAAGTCCTTCTATTATGTTATGGTCTCTTTCTCTCCAATGGTCAAAGACAATTTCGTAAGTTAAATTACCTTCCTCATTCATAAATGATTTTCTAGTGTCATAATAGAACATTGTAGGTTTGTCAAAATGTATTTGTTTAAGAGCTTCTGCTATTGAGAAAGGCACTAATAAATTGTTATTATTCATCTTCATTTTCATTTGGTATACTAAGATTAATAGCTAAAATAAATGCTATGATTGCTTCTATTAAAAATCCCCAAAATATAATTGTTTGATAACTTATAACAAAATTAAATTGATTAAGAAAAGCAATTCCTAAGAAAAAAAGAGCAAGACTAAGTACTATTAGAGTCGTTTTTGTGAAAAATCGTTTTTCAGGGTCATTGCTTGCTCCTATTTTGACAAAAAAAAGTGTAAATCCTGTGGCAACAAGAACAAAATAGTGGAATTCTAAATTAACTGTCATATGTTTATGATTTTAAGGTTATTATTTGTGTTTTATAGATTTCAATTAATTTAAAAGTAAGGGCTTTACGAGCTGCTTCATAGCAATTAAACTCATCAGTACTATTCTCTTCAGAGCTGTATATGAGTTTGCGATTAATTTTTCTAATCTCAAAAGAAAAAGTTTCACTTACTAGATTAGGATAAGTGTTATCAAAAGTAATGAAACCATATAACCCCCTTTTTCTAAACCAAGTAAATACTTCTGTCCAAACAGGAAGAGAAGTCTGATGAGAAAGTAAGTTTCGATTCTCATATGATAAATTTTCTTCTTCAAAATTAGGTGTTACAACAACAGGTGATGTTGTATTATTCTCATCGTGATAAAACACACAAGGCTCTTCAAAACCTATTTCTTTGAGTTTTTTGCCGACCTCTAATGGTACAAGCCAATCTGGGTAATTTTCTTTTTCTTTGTTCATTTTAGTTTGATATTTGATGATTAGTATTTAGTGATTATTCTTCGCTTATCCTTCGATGAAGGTTCGCTTATTCAAGAGTTTCATATGTTATTCTAAATATAGACCAGTAGTTACTTGTTGGTTGTATTTACCGCCTTCAACTCCGTGAAGGATAGTATATCTTTTCATTTCCTCTTCGGTAAGAGGTTTAGTTTTGGTGTTGGTTTGTGATGAGTGATAGATACCCGAACGAATTATATACAGGCTAAAAAAGGTTACTTGCATTTCTTGTCGGCGTTTATTCTTGGTTTTAGTAGTTCGGCAACGATTGACTACGGGCAAAGCGTGTTTGCGCCACTGCTGGTTTAGGTGAGGCTTAAAATAGCTGTAGGCACTATCCAATGTTACCCAATCTAAATAGGGCATTTGTATTGATATTTCCTTTACACCACTACCTTTAATGCGGTAAATTTTGTAATCTTTATCCCTAAAAAAGTACTCAATGAGTTGTATAAGTAACCATCGGTCTAAATCGGAGGAGTACTTAAAGTAATACTCTTTTTCTGTGATACTATTAAGTTCGTCTTCTGAAATGTTGTACTTCTCAAGCAACTTGTTTAGCATTTTCTCTGCTGATTGCTGTTCTCCTGCTATGCCTCGTTTTACGAGTTCGTAGACTTTTGTGATTTTTTCTTTTACTTTGTCGTTCATATTGTAATTGTTTTAGTAATTTACTTATCTCCAAAAAAATAATCGGAAGACACTATTGAATAGGCAATTATAAAAGCAAAAAAGAATATTGAAATTATAATTCTTAGTTCTTCTCTCCATTCAGCTATATTAAATTTAGCAGATGCAATTACTCCTGAAAAGTACAAAGTAGCAGAATAAGATAGAATAGCTAAAAATGTTGTTAGTACAAAATTTAAAATTGTTTTCTTTATCATTTTATTTACATTTATGAGGTTATTATTGATTATTTTTCGTTTCTCCTTCGCTATCCATTGATGAAGGTTCGCTTGATGTATTCATACGCCTTAGTATTTCTGTTAATAGTTCTGTTACTAAGTAATCATACTTATAACGCAACTCGTCTCGCTCTTTTTTAAGGCGGTACATATTGTGTATGGCTATTGCTAAGAATAGCAATATAAGCAGCATAAAGAAAGTGTAATTGTCCATAGTTATAAACTTTTTTTCATCATCTTTTAGGATTAGATGTATTTATATAAATTAAAAAAACTGTAGCTATAAGAATAGCATGAAATCCTATCGATGGTTCCCAATCTCTTATATCTGGAGATTTAAAAACAAAAAAACCTATACCATACATAAAAGCACAAATAATTAATGCTTTTATAATTTTTATTTCTGTTGTATTCATAGTTATTTTACTTTTTCAATTTTTACAATAAAGCGTTTATAGTAGATAGAGTGTGTTTTTACATCTTCAAAACACTCTTGAGTTTTTTCAAATTGTCCTATTATCTTTTCATTGGTAGACAAAGTAATTTCAAGTAAAGGAAGTTCATCTATTTCCTTTTGTCTCTTTTTTTTCATCTCTTCTTTAAGTTCCTTTTCTTCTCTTTCTTCCTCTTCTATTTCAGTAGGTGTTTTTTCTCTTTCCAAAGTTATACTAAACAAAAAAAGTATTGAAGGAATTAGAATCATTAAAATACATAAAACTACCGCTATGGATAAAAAACAAAATTCTAAAAAGGGATTTTTTATTCCTTTTATAAAAGAATCAATTTTATCTGATAGTTGATTATCAAAAAAGAGTATCATAATACTAACGTATAGTAAATACGAACTAATACATAAAAGAGAGGTTTTAACAATCCAAAATTTAATTCTTGTCATTTTATTCAATTTTAATTAGAAATTTTACTAAGGTTTTAATCTTTCATTATTTCATTAGCATCGCTTACTATGATAGCTGCTACTACTATAAAGGCAATGATGTACATAAGTGTTTCCATATTAATTGTGATTTTAAAAGGTTACTAAATCGGTAAATTTTGAGGTTGCCATATTGACGCTGCAACGCTCGGCAAGTATGCCTCCGTGTCGGTTCTTAGATATGATAATCTCTACTTCATTGTTGGTGTTTTCGTTGTTATACTCTTTGTCCCATCGCTCAATTCCATAGTATTCTGGGCGGTATAGAAATATTACCTCGTCAGCATCCTGCTCAATTGCTCCGGAGTCTCTTAAGTCAGAAAGAAAAGGGCGTTTGTCAGCTCGTTGCTCTACATTGCGTGACAGCTGCGAAAGAGCTATAACAGGGATGTTGAGTTCTTTTGCCAAGCCTTTCAAAGAGCGTGATATATAGGATATTTCTTGCTCTCGGTTGCCTGCTTTTGGGTAGGTGATAAGCTGTAGGTAGTCGATAAAGAGTATATTGATATTGTGTCGTAGCTTCATTGCTTTAGCTTTTGTTTTAAGGTTATCAATAGATAAAGCTGAAGTTTCATCTATGTGTATATTCATATTTACCAAGTTATCCTTAAGCAATATATACCTTTGTATTTCCTCATCATTAAGTCCTTTACGAAGCATAGCAGAGTTAGGTATATTGGTGTAATTGGAAATGATTTTAGTAGCGATTTGCTCGTCTGACATCTCTAAGGAAAAAACGCCTACTGAATAACCGTACTTTACCATATCAATAATTTGCTGTACTAGGAAAGTAGTTTTACCCATACCAGGGCGACCTGCTACAATGGTAAGGTTAGAATTTTGCCAACCTCCTAATACTTTGTTGATAATACTTAGAGAGCTTTGTAATCCTGTAGGTTTGCCTTTATGTATGCTTTCAAAGTTTTCTTGCACAGCAGAGACCAATTGAGGGAACTCACGGGCTTGACGGTTGTTTTCGATGAACTTATCAATAAATAGGTTGTTGAAATACTCGAATGCTTTGTCGCGAAGGTCGAATATATCATTCTCAACACCTTGAGCCATATTGAGTAGGGTAGAGAATTTGATAATAAAGTCACGCTTCACTTGTTCTTGTACCAATAGCAGTATATGGTGCTCTATATTGGCTGAAGAGCCTACAAACATTGAGAGCTCGATACAATATTGAGTTAGTTGTGATACTTTGTTTTTTTCAAACTCTTTTCCGAGTAGTATTATATCCATTGCGCTATACTTCTTCCAAACTTGTACGATAGTATCGTATATTATTTGGTGCTCAGGTGCAGAAAAGAGATTAACGCTTAGCATATTGTAATACTTGGCTATCAGCTGTGGTTCGTTTACAAGGCTACCGAGTACGTATTTTTCTATATCTATGTCTATTGAACTATTCATCATAAGTTGCTTTTGGTCTCTTTATATTTGGTATATTAAAGATGTTTTTATTATCAGACCTCAGATAAGGTATGGTATTTTTTACGGTCTGCTGCCAATTGGTAATAGGTCTGTTATAACCACTTACCCAACCATTATTTACCCAGTATTCGTATTTTGTTTTTAGATGTTCTTGAAGGGAAGGCTCATAATTAGGTAAGGTTTTAAAGAAATTGAGCACCTCATCAAAAGTAGGTATATCCTTAGTAGTAGGAGTATCTTTTTTTGTATTTTCAGTTGTTTTAGGCATCTCTGGAGCCTTAGGTACTTGTTCTGGTACCACTGGAGCAACGGTAGGAACAGCTACAGATGGTAAATCCATTTTGGGTATCTCTGGAGCTTTTCGAGCTTTAGGTACCACAGGGGTACTTTTAACTACTGGCACAGGGATAGGTGTTTTTTCTTTTTCTGCAACTATAGTAGGGGTAGGTGCTTCAGGCTCTTTTATTTTTCGATTGATAGTATAATCAGTTATTATTTTGTAACAAACAGGTAATCCGTTGACAATCCGACAGCTAATAAGTCCTAAATCTCTGAGGGCTTTTCGTGCGTTTTTAATAGTATTTCGGCTTAACCGAAGTTGTGTAGATAGTTCAGTATCGGAAAACTCAAAGTCAGTTTTTTTATTTTTGTCCCAATTTTCCAATAAAAATAGATAGACATTGGTAACAGATGAATTCTGAGGAAACTCATAATTCATTTGCCAAAACCTCCTTATTAAATCTATGTATTCCATTATGATACTTTGTTTTTATCAATTAATTCTAATGCTTTTTCACGGTCTATAATCAGGATTTTACCATTCTGAAATATAGCTTCATCTAAAATTCCAGATTTTTTAATTTTACTTGCTGTATTTCTTGAACAGCCCAATATTTTGGCTAATCCTTTTATACCATATTCGTATTTGTTTTTTGGCAGAAATGAGATGAGTTGTTTTTGCAGTTCTTCCATAAGTTCAGCTTTTAGCTCACCAATAGTTAATTGCCAAACAGGTGTATAAGGGTCAATCATAACGTTTTTGGAATAGTGAGATTGCAAGTTCGGTATCTATTATTATTTTGCGCCCGTTTTGAATGATAGCTTTATCTAATTGCCCCGAGTTTTTAATATTTTGGGCGTGTGTTTTAGAGCAGCCTAATATATCTGCAAGCCCTTTGATACCATAAACATATTTTTTTTGCATAGGTTTCTCTTGCTCTTTATCCTTAGGTAATTCTATAGGTATATTTTTGTCTAACTCAGTAGGTAAAGAAGCTAATACTTTAACGATTTTAGCTTGTATATCTATGAGTTGCTCTCTTATAGTTGGGTCTGTATTGTTTATAAGTTCCATAGTATTATTTATTTATTGTTAAAAACATATTCAGCCAATATATTAAGGTTCTCGGTGTCGAGACTACGGATAAAGTCTATCCAGCCAAGCTCATTGTTATTGTGTTGCGTACGATATCTTTGCGCTCTATCGGTTAGATGAGCTACTATAGTATTAGGAACTTTACCTATATAGATGTCTGTTACAATACTTATATTCTTGTTGTATAAGAACCTAATAACGGTAAGTAATGCTTTTGCTTCTATTTTCATATTATTAGTTTTTAAAATCAATTTTCAACTGATTAGGGTCTTCTTCTGTGGTACCAATAGGGTCTTTTTCAAATATTTGCTCTTCTGTAAAGCCTTTCTCTTTATAGAACATAACAGCCTCCCATAGGGTAAGATTACGGCTATTACGCCGTGCTAATCCTAGTACAGACTGCTGCTGATTGCCGAGCCTCTTAGCAAGCTCTATACTGAATTCGTTATCGTTCAGTATTTTTTCGATAATAATTTTGCTAACTTTCATTTTAATTTTATATATTTGCCGATTATTTTATATTTACATTTTAAATATGAATACGTTTATATTTTAAATATGAATATATTTACATTTCGGTTGCAAATGTATAGATTAAAAACTAAACTAACAAATATTTTTAGATAAAAAACTAAAATATTTTTACATTATGATTGAAAGGTTATTGCAATTTATTGATTATAAAGGGATTAGTAAACTTTCCTTTTATAAAGAAGTTGGTTTGTCAAATGGGTTTTTAGATAAAAATAAAAGCGTTGGCTCTGATAATTTAGTCAAAATACTAAAAACATTTCCGGAGATTGAGCCTTTATGGTTATTATTTGGCGAAGGTGATATGATAAAAAAAGGAATAAACATAGATAATTCTCATTTAAAAACTAAAAATAGTGTAGTAGTAGGCAATAACATTACAGGTAGCACTGGTGATATATCAGTATCATTTTCAAATGAAGATATATCAAAAATCATTGAACAGCATAAAGAACTTACAGAAAGGCTTAAAACAAGCCAAGAGCAAATAACAACTTTATTAGAAATTTTGAAAAAACAAACAATATGAATTGTTATAATCATACAGATACTCCTGTAGTAGGTACTTGTATAGATTGTGGAAGAGGATTTTACAAGATGTATAAATTAGAAAAACAGCAGTAAATATGAAACTAAAATACCACTGCCAATTTCTATTAGATAAAGAAAAAGATAAGACAGATGCCCGTGTGCGGTATCGTATAAAATGGCAAGGGAATATAGTTGCTTTTAATATAGGGTACCGTGTGGATATAGATAAATGGAGTGAGGAAAGCCAACGTTGTAAAGCTAATACAACACACGGGAAAAAGAAAATTCCTGCTAATGTTATCAATAGGAAATTACAACAGTTTGAACAAGCGTGTGAAGATACTATAAAATATTTTGAGGTACAAAATGTGGTGCCTACTAAAGAACAATTTCAAGCAACGTTTAACGCAGATTTAGGTAGAGAGAAAAAGGTTATTTTGGAGAAAAATTTTTTTCAGTATTACGATGATTTTATGGAAGAGGAGGGAGCTTTTAACCAATGGACAGAAGCTACCAAAACGAAATTGAAAGTAATAAGAAATCATTTGTTTAACTTTGACCCTGAGCTTGCTTTTGAAAAACTTACTGAAGAAAAATTAGTAGAGTATCTTAATTATTTACAACAGGAATTAAAACTAAAAAATTCTACTATTTTAAAACATATCTCTTTTGTAAAATGGTTCTTGAGATGGAGCTGTAGGAAAGGATATAATACAAATACTTTCTTTGATGTTTTTAAGCCCAAACTAAAAAACACTCAAAAAAAGGTTATTTTTCTTACTCCTAGTGAGTTTAAACAGTTTAGAGAATATCAAATACCAGAACAAAAAAAATACCTTGAGAGAGTGCGTGATGTATTTCTATTTCAGTGCTTCACAGGGCTACGATATTCGGATGTAGAAAATTTAAAGAAAAGTGATATACGAGATAACTTTATAGAGGTAACCACAGTTAAAACAAGTGATAGCTTAAAAATAGAACTAAATCAATATAGTAGGACTATTTTGGAAAAATATAAAGACTATCAGGATAACAAAGGGCGAGCTTTGCCAGTTATAACTAATCAGAAGATGAATGAATACTTAAAAGAATTAGCTGAGTTAGCTGGTATTAATGAGCCTATCCGAGAAACCTATTACATAGGTAACGAACGCTTTGATGAGGTAACTCCTAAATATGCATTGATAGGTACGCACGCAGGAAGGCGAACATTTATCTGTAATGCACTTTCATTAGGTATACCGCCACAGGTAGTAATGAAATGGACAGGGCATAGTGATTATAAAGCTATGAAGCCTTATATTGATATAGCTGATGAAACTAAAGCTAATGCTATGTCAAAATTTGATTTATTATAGTCCCAGATTAAAAAAACAGGGACTAAAAGCACTTGTGTTTATCGTTGTTTATTAGTCTTTGTTGATGTTTGTTTTTTGTAACTTGTTGAAAATTAAATATTTTGTATTTTATTAATCTCTATTGGTATTATAGTTTTAGTCCCTCTCTCTCCGCAGAATAACAAAAATGGACTAAAATGGGATACCTGTTTTAGTCTTTTTTCTTTTTTGTGCCGTGAGGCGGCAAGATATCTTAAAAGTCTCACTCTGATTGCACAGATTAAAAAAAGTCAAGAAAAAATAGAAATAAAATAGTTAGAAATGAAAAAAGTAATTTTATCTTTAGCTCTATCTTGTGTAGCTTTAAGCTATGGACAAACGAATTGTAATGATTTAAAAAAGGAAATTCTATCTGTTAGAGAAGAATTGGTAACTGTAAAGGCTGAGAATAGTTCTTTAAAAGCTCAGAAAGTAGCTTTAGAAGAGCAAAGAGACTACCTTAAAAAAGTTTTAGAGGTGAACAAACCTATAAAAGAAGTAGAAGTAGATGGTGTTAATGCAAAAATAACTAAAATAGAAGGTGTTTTAGAAGAAAAGACTATTTATATAACTTTTTTGTTTGAAGCTAAAGTTAATGATAGGAGTTTTTATGTTCACGAATCTAATATTGTAGATTTAGAAGGAAATACAATTAATACAAACTATACCAAATCAGAGACACAAAAAGAACTAACTTTTGGGGTGCCAACTAAAATGAAAATAGCTTTCACTTATAATGAAAATTTTGAAAATGGAACTCCTACTACGATTAAATTAGTGCGTATAAATGCTGATAATAATGATAAAAGTTATTCATTAGATGGTCAATTTAGAACTAAAATGTTTTTCAAAGATTTGGATGTAAATTGGAGGTAATTTGGGTTTGTTATGACAGAGGAACATTTTTTTTATACAAAACAAGGGAACAGTGAGGCTAAGGTTATTGTTTTTCTGCACGGGTTTTTAGAAGACCACAGTATATGGAAGGGCTTAGCTGATAGACTATCAGATGATTATTGTGTGATAGCTATAGACCTATTAGGACACGGCAAAACGCCTACTATCGCCCCAGTACATACTATGGAACGTATGGCGGAAGAGGTGTACACTATCCTGCAAAAGGAAGCCGTAAGTACTTGTACATTAATAGGTCACTCGATGGGAGGTTATGTGGCGCTTGCTTTTGCTGAACTTTTTGCTGAGAAAGTGGCTGGTTTGATACTAATGAACTCTACTCCGCTACCTGATTCAGAAGAGAAAAAAGCTAATAGAGACCGTGTGCTAAAGGTGATTGAAAAGCAGAAGGAGCTATTTGTACGCACTGCCGTAACCAATCTTTTTAGCGAAACTAATAGACTGACAATGCAAGCTGATTTAGAAAAATTGGTGGCAATCGGTTTGGCTACCCCTAATGAGGGGATAGCAGCTGCCTCGCTCGGAATGAAGGAACGTCCTGACCGTACAGAAGTCTTTAAGCAATTGCAGGCTAAAAAGCATATTATTATGGGGAAAAATGATGCGCTGATACCTTATGAGGCTATGATAGCAATAGCCGATAGGGTAGGGGCAAGCTATAGTTTGCTATCAGGGGGACATCTGTCATATATAGAAAACAAACAAGAAACCTTAGAGGCCTTGCGCCACTTTATGAGTCAATTATGAAAGCGTTCTTATTACTAATCAGTGTGTTAATGATAGCTTGTAGTGAGCCGACCCAACCATCGACACAGACTACAAAAAGTACTACAGCCGTTATACAAAAGGATACTATTCAAGCAAAGTCAGCTGCTGAAGAGGCTGCTACTTTTACTAAAACCCTCACCACAGATACGGCTATACCCTTTCTGTACGAATACGAAAAGCAACACAAAGAACGTTATGTGCGTATCATCACTGACTATGGCAATATTGATATTGAGTTATTTAATGAAACGCCTTATCACCGTGCGAATTTTATATTCCTAACTAAACAAAAATACTTTGATGGGACTGTCTTTCACCGAGTGGTAAAGAATTTTGTAATACAAGGAGGCAACTCAGAGAGTTGGGACATTAGCAGACGCCGTGCCGCTATTGGGGCTTATCTTTTGCCCCCTGATACTAAAAAAGGGTTTAAGCATCACAGAGGTACTGTGTCGATGCCCAGCAGTGATATAGATAATCCACACCAGTTTGCTTCGCCATACGAATTTTTTATAGTGGTACAGAAGCCAGGGGCTTATCATTTAGATGGTAAATATACCGCTTTTGGAAGAGTAATTGCGGGTATGGAAGTGGCTGATAAAATCAATCAGGTAGAGACAGAAGGCAGAGATGATTGGCCTAAGAAAGACATCAAGATGAAAGTAATTATACTTAACAAATAGCATACCTTATGAAGTATTATATTATAGCAGGAGAAGCATCGGGAGACCTACACGGAGCAAACCTTATGAAAGCCCTACTTGACAAAGACCCAGCAGCTGATTTTCGTTTTTGGGGAGGTGACCGAATGGCTAAGGTAGGCGGTACATTGGTAAAACACTATCGAGAACTCGCTTTTATGGGTTTTTGGGAGGTGCTTACTAATCTGCGTACCATACTTAAGAATATAGATTACTGCAAAAAAGATATAGCTAACTTTAAGCCCGATGTGCTCATCTTTATAGATTACCCAGGGTTTAATATGCGCATAGCTCAATGGGCTAAGCAACAGCATATCCCTACCCATTACTATATATCGCCCCAAATATGGGCTTGGAAAGAGAATAGGATAAAGGCAATCAAGCGAGATGTGGATTTTATGTATGTGATATTGCCTTTTGAAAAAGCCTTTTACGAGCAAAAACATCAATATCCTGTACATTTTGTAGGTCACCCACTATTAGATGCTATAGCGCAGCGTGAAGAGGTAGATGCTGAAACATTTAAGAGCGAAAACGGTTTAGACAGTCGTCCTATTATAGCTTTGCTACCCGGTAGTAGAAAGCAAGAAATAGCCAAGATGCTGAAGATAATGCTTTCGGTAGTAGATGATTATCATCAGTATCAGTTTGTGATAGCCGGAGCCCCCTCAATAGATTATGAATTTTATCAGCAATTTATAAAAGAAGAAAATGTACACTTCGTAAGCGGTAAGACCTACGACCTGCTATCGGTATCATATGCGGCACTAGTGACCAGCGGTACCGCTACCTTAGAGACAGCCTTACTAAATGTACCTGAAGTGGTTTGTTATAAAGGCAGTTGGCTGTCTTACCACATTGCTAAACGGATTATTAAGCTGAAATACATTTCGTTAGTAAACCTAATAATGGATAAACCTGTAGTTACTGAGCTTATACAAGGAGACCTCACTAAGAAGAACTTAGAAAAAGAGCTTGACAAACTTTCTACCTATACGCGCCGCTACGAGATATTTAAAGACTATGTGCTATTGCGTGAAAAATTAGGCGGAGAGGGAGCTAGTGAAAAAACCGCTGCCTTAATAGTAAAGAAATGAGACTGAAGGGTTATTATATCAATACTGCAGATATTTTGCTTCTACTAAATGTGATGTTATTTGCTTTAGCGAAAGTCGTCACGCTTTCAGGGTTGATAGAAGAGTCAGAACTCAATAGTTGGGTATGTGTGCCTTATTCGCTGAATTTGTACTTAGAACGCCCTTGGACATTGTTTTCATACGCCTTTTATCACGTAAGCCTTTCTCATCTATTTTGGAATATGCTTTTTCTGTTTTTTACGGGGCGCATATTCTTCAATCTCTTTAATATAAAGCAATTTTTAGCCGCTTATATATGGGGAGTACTCATAGGAGGAGCCGCTTTTTTAGTTTTAGGTCATTTTTTGCCCGCTTCAGTTGGTAATACTATTTTGTTAGGCGCCTCAGCAGGTATTATAAGTGTTTTTGCTTTTATTGCGACCGTAACTCCTTCATACGGAGTGTATATATTTACACTCAGAGTAAAAGTATTGTATCTGTTAGGGGCTATTATACTATTTGACTTATTTGATTTTTCGGCTAATTCAGGAGGCAAAATAGCTCATCTGGGAGGGATTATAGCAGGAATAATGGTGGGAGTAATGGCAAAATACCAGCTTTGGAGTCGTAAGCGTATGCGTGTAGAGATGCCAGAAATGAAACCTAACAAACCAGAAAGACAAAAAGTGAAGCAGCACCGCATCAACCAATTGTTAGATAAAATAAATGCTAGTGGCTATGCCAGCCTAACTGATAAAGAGAAGAAATTCTTATTTGAAGCCAGTAAAGAAAATGATATGTAATATTAATTTTTTGCTGGCAGAATATTTTTAACAAAATTTTAACATATATGAATTATTTTTTTTTGTACCTTTGCATCGGTTGAATGATAATTGAAATTAATGATGTTTAGAAAAGTACCTTTAATATTAAGCTCGATGTTAGTGGTAATCTCTTGTAAAGAAGAGAATACTGAATGTACTGTGCTCAGAGGATTTTTTCCTAACTCTAAAGATCCCTCTGTCGTTTTGTATGCTAATGATACACCTATTGACACAGTTTATTTAGATAAAGATAAGAATTTTATCTTTAATCTTAAAATAAAAGAGAGTCAGCTGTACAATTTTGAAACAAAAGGAAAATTTCAGTATGTATTCATAGAGCCGAATGATAGCTTGGTGGTATATGCCAATGCTTATAATTTTGATGAAAGTATCTCATTTTCAGGAAGAGGGGCAGCGATTAATAACTTCATATTGGTTCAAGCAAACGAAGCAAGAAGAGAAGCAAATCTTTTTAAACAATACCAATCATTGCCGCCGAACCTTTATAAAGAGAAAATTGATTCGCTGTACCAACTAAAGAAAAATGAGTATGAGGCTTTTGTGAAAGTGAATCCGACACTTTCGGAGAAAGCGAAAGACTTAGCCTTAGTGAGTGCTACTTTCCCTCTTTACAAACAAATGGAAATATATCCGTTTGTATATCAGAGTGAAGATAATGTACCGCTGAATTGTGTACTGCCAGAAGATTTTTACGATTACAGAAAGCGTATTAATTATAACGATACTTTCTTAGAGTACTTCAGACCCTACTATCGCTATATGGTAATGTATGTCAATAATTTAGCTTTTACTAAATATACATACAATAAGCATACTTTAGTAGATGTAAGCCAAGAGTTAGGTTTTCATTTAGAGAAGATGAAAATTATAGACAGTCTTTTTAGTAAAGGGAGTTTGAGAGATAATCTATACCGCAATGCTGCATACGCTTATATCTTTAATATTCATATTCAGGAACATATAGCATATAAAGACTACTTTGATGAATTTGCGAAGTACAACAAAGACAATGAACACAAAGCAGAGCTAGAAAAAGTATTTCGGAATGTTATCGCTCTACAAGCAGGTAATCAGCCACCAGATTTTGACCTAATAAACACTAAAGGAAAACCTACTAAATTTTCGGAAATTCAGACCCCTAAGGTGACCACCATATACTATTTTTGGTCGGTTAACCAACAAGAGCTTTCTAATTTAATATTTAATAGAATTTCGCAACTCAAACGACTTTTTCCTAATGTGAAGTTTGTGGGGATAGATATAGGGCAAGATAAGACCCAGTGGAAGAAACAAGTACAGAATACTGATTGGACAGACCAATATCATTCGATAAACTTTATGGACTTGTCGCAGAAAATTTTGATAAACAACATCAATAAATCACTAATAATAGACAAAGACGGACGTATTATCTCGGCATTTGAGGATATTTTTAGTCCTAACTTAGAAAAAATATTATTGTCAAAAGAATCATAACTATGATAGACCAGATTATTACTCTTGTAATGTATTGTATTCCTGCCTTGGTGGTAGGAGCTGTAGCTTTTTACTTCTTCAGGATACATATAGAGAATGAAGATCGCAAACGGATGTTTTTGCTTCAGCAGGAAACTTATAAGTTTGCTTTTCCTATTAAGCTGCAAGCCTATGAGCGAATGACGCTATTCTTAGAGCGCATTACTCCGCAACAATTGTTTTTGCGTATTCCGCCTGGTGATTTGACTAAAAAAGAATACGAAATACTGCTCACCAATACTATAGACCAAGAGTTTGAGCACAATTTGGCACAGCAGATATACTTAAGTCCGAATTTGTGGAACATCATACGCACGGCTAAAGCAGCCACCATACAGCTGATAAGAAAGGCTGCTTATAATGAAAGTGTGAAAGATGCCCCTGAAATGGTAGAGGCAGTATTCAAGGAATTTATAGATAGGACTACCCCTTCGGCAAATGCGCTGAGCCATCTGAAAGAAGAAGTACGTCAATTTTTGAGATAAGATAAGGGCTTTCTGAGAAAATCAGAGAGCCTTTTTTTTGATAAATAATTTTTAATTGCAATTTTTGGGTTGTAATTCATAATTATTTTGTACATTTGCCTCAGATTTAAAAGTGTAAAAGTCATTATGAAAATACTCCTAAAGTCAGCGAGAATTATTGACAAAGAAAGTGAATTTCACAATACAGTGAAAGACATATTGATTTCAGATGGAACAATAACACATATTTCAGACCAGCTTGGAGAAGTGCAGGCAGATAAGGTAATTGCCGATGCATATGTGTCGCAAGGTTGGACAGATAGTAGTGTATGTTTTGGCGAACCAGGCTATGAAGAGAGAGAGACCTTGGCCAATGGTATGCTGACTGCTGAGAAGAGTGGCTTTACACATTTGCTTATTAATCCGCTTACACACCCTGTGACTGACAGTAAGGCAGCTGTAACTTATATAAAAGATAAAACACGCTATTGTGCAGCAACAGCTTACCCTATAGGAGCACTAACAGTAGAGAGCAAAGGAGAATATTTGGCAGAATTATATGATATGCAAAGCGCTGGAGCAGTGGCTTTTGGCGACTATAAGAAACCTATAAGCAATAGCAACCTGCTGAAAATAGCTCTACAGTACACTCAGCCCTTTGATGGTATTGTAATTTCGTTTCCTAACGATACTAAGATAATGGGCAAAGGCGTAGTAAACGAACACATAGAAGGTACGCGCTTAGGGCTAAAAGGTATTCCTGCTTTAGCAGAAGAACTATGTGTAGCAAGAGATTTATCGATATTAGAATACGCAGGGGGAAGACTACATATCCCTACAATTTCTACTGCTAAGTCAGTAGCCCTTATAGCTGAGGCAAAGGCAAAAGGCTTAGATGTAACTTGCAGTGTAGCAGTGCACCACTTACACTTTACAGATGAGGTGCTCGATAATTTTGATACTAATTATAAAGTATTACCCCCCTTAAGAGATACAGAGAATGTGCTTGCACTACGAGAAGCCTTAGATAACGGTGTGATAGATTTTGTGACTTCAGACCATAATCCGTTAGATATAGAGCTTAAGTTTAAAGAATTTGATTTAGCTGATTTTGGGACTATAGGATTAGAAAATGTATGGGGCATCTTGAGCCAATACACTACTGTAGAAAGAGCCGTAACACTGCTAACAGCTGCTCGTAAACGTTTCGGTATAGCTACAACTCCTATAGCAGTAAATACAGTGGCTGACCTTACCTTATTTACCCCAGAAGGTACTTCGGTATTCACAAAAGAGGACATACTTTCGGCTTCTAAGAATAGTGCCTTTATAGGAGCTACTATGAAAGGGAAAGTATTGGGGGTAATAGCCAATAATCAATTGATATTGAATGAGTAATAAAAATAGTAGTTATGGACACTAATAAGAAACTTCCGTTAGAATACATCATTCGCGAACCCCAGATAAAGATAAAACGCTCTCCGGTAATATTTATGTTGCACGGTTATGGCAGTAATGAAGAGGATCTTTTTTCGTTTGCTAATGCACTGCCACCTGAATACACTATTATTTCGTTTAGAGCTCCGTATCACTTAGCAAGTTTTGGGTATGCTTGGTATATGATAAATTTTGATGCAGACCAGAATAATTGGAGCGATACTAAACAGGCAATAGAGTCAAGAGATTTGATAATGCAAGCAATAGAAGAGGCCTGCCGTGTGTATGACTTAGATACACGCAATGTTACCCTATTAGGATTTAGTCAGGGGAGTATATTGAGTATGGCGGTAGCCCTTTCGTATCCTAAAAAAATACGCAATGTGATAGCCCTAAGTGGGTATCTGAACAAAGATATTATAAAAGAAGGTTATGAGAAAGAACACCACTCTATGACTCATTTCTATATATCGCACGGCTCAAGTGACCAAGTAATTCCGGTAGAATGGGCACGACAAACCCCTGTAATACTTGATAGCATAGGTGTGAAGTACCACTATGAAGAGTTTCCTGTGGGGCACGGTGTTTCGCCACAAAATTTCTATTCTTTCCGCGAGTGGCTTACTCAGCAGTAATTTATGGATAAAAAAGAATTTAAGGAAAAATATGAGCTTTTTAAGCGCAAGGCGTATGTTATTATTTATGGTACTAACACACGCTTAGGTAAGCTTTTTGACCTTGTACTATTAGCACTTATTTTTATAAGTGTAGTGATGGTAATGCTCGAAACTGTAAAAGGAATAGACCACCGACTGCATGGATTATTGGTGTTTATGGAGTGGGTGATAACTATCTTCTTTACAATGGAGTATATATTGCGTATTATTAGCAATAAAAAGCCTTATCACTACATATTCAGTATGTATGGTATTATAGACTTGATATCTATTTTGCCTATGTACTTGTCCTTTATCACCCCAAGTACTAAAGCTATTTCGGTAGTACGTGCCCTTAGATTACTACGTCTTTTTAGGATATTAGACTTGGTGAGCTTTATGAATCAAGGGGAAGAGTTAAAAATGGCACTTCGTGCTAGCAGGAAGAAGATTATTGTTTTTATCTATTTTGTGTCAGTGATATCTATATTGTTGGGTTCGCTGATGTATGTGGTAGAGAATGAACATAGCGGATTTACTAGCATTCCACGCAGTATTTACTGGTGTATAGTAACTCTTACCACGGTAGGTTATGGTGATATAAGCCCTGCAACTACTTTGGGGCAAATGATAGCTTCGTTAGTAATGATATTGGGTTATGGCATTATAGCTGTGCCTACGGGTATAGTGACTGCAGAATATACTAGTGTATCAAGAGCTAATATACTAAAGGAAGAGCAGCGCCGTCAGCAAAAAGAACTTTTAGCAGATAAGCATACTGAAAAAGTTATTTGCCACCAATGTAATAATTCGAGCCATTTAGAGGGAGCTAATTACTGTTCATCTTGTGGAGCTCCATTAAAAAAACAGATAGACAAATGTCCCGAAAAAAACGATTACTTCTGACAGTAGTAGGGCCTACCGCCATAGGCAAAACCCGTTTAGCTATAGCTTTGGCACAGCATTTCGGTACAGAAATTATTTCGTGCGACTCGCGTCAGTTTTTTAGAGAAATGCGTATAGGCACAGCAGTACCTACTGCTGAAGAGCAAGCACAGGTTGAACATCATTTTATTCAGCATAAGAGTATTTTTGAGCCTTATTCGGTAGGAGATTTTGAGCGTGATACCCTTACCCTTCTCCATAACCTTTTTGAAACACACGAGGTGGTAGTGATGGTTGGAGGTAGCGGTTTGTATGTGAAGGCTGTAATAGATGGATTAGATGACTTTCCGACAGTAGATGAGCATATAAGAGAAACGCTTAACGCTGCGTATCAGTCAGAGGGTATTGAGGTACTACAGACTCAGTTAAAAGAATTAGACCCACAGCATTACGCAAAGGTAGATACTCAGAATCCGCACCGTATGATACGTGCTTTGGAGGTGTGTATAGCTACCGGAAAGCCTTATTCATCTTTTTTGCAACAGAAAAATGTGTGTCGGGATTTTGAAACTCTTCAGATAGGGCTAACAGCTGACAAAGAAATAGTATATCAGCGAATAAACGATAGGGTAGAGCAAATGTTAGCAGAAGGACTGCTGATAGAGACGCAGCAGTTATTGCCCTACAAACAGCTAAATGCCCTACAGACAGTAGGCTACCGAGAGCTATTTGATTTTTGGGAAGGAAAGCATTCACTACTATTTGCTATAGAAGAGATAAAGAAAAATACACGCCGTTTTGCTAAGCGTCAGTATACTTGGTTTAACAGAGATGAGAGGATACAATGGTTTGACTACCAGACTCCTATAGAAGAAATTATCAAAAAGACAATATACAATGGAGAAAATATTTAAGCATTGCCCCAACTGTACATCTACGAATACAGAATTCCCGAATAATGTGCGATTTTTATGTCACGATTGTGGTTTTACCTACTTTCACAATATAGCTGCAGCTGTGGCCGTAGTATTTAGGTATGAAGATAAAGTACTTTTTACAGTACGGAATATGGACCCTGACAAAGGAAAATTAGATTTGCCTGGTGGGTTTATAGACCCTAATGAGACTGCGCAAGAAGCTGCTTGTCGGGAAGTGTTGGAAGAGATGGGAATGCAAATAAGTCCGTCGCAATTGCGCTTTATTACTACTTTCCCTAATAATTATTTATATAAAGAAGTGCCTTACCGCACAATGGATATATTTTTTGAATGCCGATTGGCTGGAGAGCAAGTGCATATAGTGGCACCTGATGAGATTAAAGCTCTGCAATGGTTCCCACTGAATGAAATACCCGAAGAGCAGATAGGTTTTGTGTCGGTGAGAACCGTTATTCAACAACTAAAAGCAGGAGAACTTTAATAAGGACGAGAAATGAACAGTATCAATCATTATAGGGAAGAATTTTTAGCTCATCTGAGAACTTCAGTAGCAGTAAAAGAACCGCGAAATCTATACGAACCTATAGATTATATATTGCAATTGGGTGGAAAACGTTTGCGCCCTGTGCTGACACTTATAGCAGCAGACCTCTTTGGTGGCGATTACCGCAAAGCACTTCCGGCAGCTGCTGCGGTAGAAGTGTTTCACAATTTTTCGCTTGTACACGATGATATAATGGACAATGCTTCTCTGAGGCGAGGAAAGGCTACTGTGCACCAAAAATGGAATAGCAATATAGCCATACTCTCTGGTGATGCGATGCTGATTTGTGCTTACCGTTTATTAGAAAGTTACCCTCCTGACACTTTTGCAGCTCTTGCTAAACTGTTTTCTAAAACAGCTTTAGAAGTGTGTGAAGGGCAACAATGGGATATGGATTTTGAAACCCAAGCCCAAGTGAGTATACCCCAATACCTGCAAATGATACGTTATAAAACAGCGGTATTAGTAGGAGCTGCCTTGCAGATGGGAGCTATTATAGCAGGAGCTTCTATCGAAAATCAGCGTCTTATATATGATTTTGGGGTGACTATAGGGCTTGCTTTTCAGCTGCAAGATGATTATTTAGATACTTTTGGTGATGAGGCTTTTGGTAAAAAAATAGGAGGAGATATACTTGAAAACAAAAAAACAATACTCTATTTAAAAGCTTTAGACTTAGCTGATGAGGCACAACGCAACACATTGATAGCACAATATACCACCTCAGAAGAAAATGATGCAAAAATAGCTATAGTGACCCAACTATTTAGGCAAACAGGAGCTGCTGAGGCTGTGAGAGACGAGATAACACGTACTACTGATGAAGCTCTTAACTTATTGGAACACATAACTATAAGTGATGAAAACCGCGCTTATTTGAAGCAGTTTGCTTTAGAATTGATGAATAGGAAGGTGTAAAAAAATGTGAGATATTCTCTTGTTAATTATTTATTATTTCGTACTTTTGCACTCTAATATTTAAAATGAAAAGATAAATGTTTAAATGGGTAAAAGCGAGCTTTTGGAATGCAGTAGCTGGCTTAATATTGCGAAATAGAATCACATTTTTAATCATAATAGCCTTAATTACAGGTTTTTTGGCATTGCAGTGGAAAAACATTCGCTTTACATTTACTGAAGCGAATATGTTGCCTGATGACCACCCTGTGAATGTGGAGTACAAGCGATTCCTGTCTAAATTTGGAGAGGAAGGCAATTTGATATTATTGGCTATTGATGATGATAAAATTTATACTCCAAAGATATTAAATGAGTGGATACAACTCAGTAATGAACTTAAGAAATACAAGCAGATAGATGCGGTTATTTCAATTAACAATCTGCCCATATTAGTTAAAGATACTACTCAACAACGCTTGGTAACTCATAAACTTATAGAAGGAGAGGTTAAAAACCAAGCACAAGCAGACAGTATAAGACAAGTACTTATAGAGAAACTGCCATTTTACGAAGGACTTATTTATAATGCTAAGAGCAAAACACTGCAGACAGCAGTGTATATGAACAAGAAAATTGTAAATACTAAAGCACGTAAAGACTTCATTCTTAATGACTTTATTCCGATAGTCGAAAAATTTGAGCAACGCACAGGACTAAAGGTACACACCTCAGGGATGCCATATATACGCACCCTAAGTGCCCAAAATATAATGGACGAGATAGGGCTTTTTATAGCAGCTGCCCTGATTTCTACCTCTCTTATATTCTTCTTTTTCTTCCGTTCCTTTAGGGCGATGTTTATCTCTATGGGAGTGGTGTCGATAGCAGTAATGTGGGTATTTGGTTTTCTAGGACTATTCGACTACGAAATCACTATACTTACGGGGCTTATACCACCCTTGGTGATAGTGATAGGCATACCCAATTGTGTATTCCTCATCAATAAATATCAACAAGAAATTAGCAAACACGGCAACCAAGCTAAATCACTTATTAGAGTGATTAGAAATGTAGGCAATGTTACGCTATTGACAAACCTGACTACAGCTATTGGTTTTGCTACCTTTATTTTTACAGAAAGTACTTTGCTCAAGCAGTTTGGTATTATAGCCTCTATCAATGTGCTTTCTATATTTCTGATTTCACTACTGCTGATACCTATTATCTACAGTTATATGAGCATTCCTAAAGAAAAACACTTGCGCCATTTGTCTCGCAACTGGATAGGAGGGCTTATAAAATTTATCGAAAATACCGTAAAACATCATCGTATAGCCGTTTTTACCACTGCTTTAGCACTTCTGATACTCAGTATTATAGGTATTTATAAGATAAAAATATCGGGTAGTTTGATAGAAGATATGCCTAAATCGGCGCCTTTCTTTGATGATATAAGTTATTTTGAGAAGAATTTCGGGGGTATTATGCCTTTAGAAATAACCGTAGATACTAAACAAAAGAACGGAGTAACCAAACTTGCCACTTTAAAACGTATAGATGAGCTTTGTGCGCATATAGAAGAGATACCAGAGATTTCGAAGCCTCTATCAGTAGTGAATTTGGTGAAGTATGCTAAACAGGCATACTACAATGGTAATCCGAAATACTACAGTCTGCCCACTACGCAAGAACAGAATTTTATTCTTTCGTACATTAAAAATTCAAAAGGCAATGCGAGTATGCTATCAGCCTATGTAGATAGTACTGCCCAAACCGCGCGTATTACTACTTTTATGAAAGATATAGGTACTGAGAAAATGCAACAGATAGAAGAGAATATCTATGCTAAAGCTCAAAAACTTTTCCCCAGCGATAAATATGAGCTAAAAATAACAGGTAAAGCCTATTTGTTTACTAAGGGGACGAGCTATTTGGCAACCAACCTAATCTGGTCGCTTGCCTTGGCAATAGTGCTTATTGCACTTATAATGGCCTATATGTTCCGCTCAGTTAAGATGATTATCATTTCGCTTATACCTAACCTTTTGCCACTGCTTATCACAGCAGGACTAATGGGGTATTTGGGCATACCACTTAAGCCATCAACTATATTAGTATTTAGCATAGCCTTTGGTATTTCGGTAGACGATACCATACACTTCTTAGCTAAATATCGTTTAGAGCTCGTAGCCCGCAATTGGAAGATAAGCAAATCGGTGTATGCAGCCCTAAGAGAGACAGGGGTAAGTATGTTTTATACCTCTATCGTGTTGCTTTGTGGTTTTTCAGTATTTCTGCTTTCAAGTTTTGGAGGCACTAAAGCCTTAGGAGGGCTTATCTCGGCTACATTACTCTTTGCTATGATGACGAACCTATTGCTTTTACCGAGTTTATTACTATCATTAGAGCGACATATTTCAAATAAAGAAACTTTTAAAGAACCTCAAATAGAGATTTTCCCCAAAGAAGAAGAAAATTAGTCAATTTGTCAATCGGCAAATTAGTCATAAAAGTAAAAATAATCATTATGGAAAATAAAAAACATATCGTAATAGTAGGGGGTGGTTTTGCAGGATTAGAGCTTGTGAAAGAGCTAAACCGCTCAGGTAAATATCATATTACTTTGGTGGATATGAACAACTATAACTTCTTTCCACCACTTTTATACCAATTAGCAGCAGGCTTTATGGAGCCATCATCTATATCTTATCCTTTTCGCCGTTTGTTGCGTAAATATAAGAATGCACGCTTCAGAATGGCTTCTTTGCAAGAAGTAAGACCTGCAGAAAACAAACTTATACTAAGCAATGGAGAACTTTCGTACGACATTTTAGTAATGGCTACAGGAGCAGAATCAAACTTTTTTGGTAATAAAGAAGTAGAAGAGAAAGCAATGCCGATGAAAACAGTAGGCGATGCTCTGATGCTTAGAAACTTAGTTTATACCCGATTAGAACGAGCTACCCGTACGCAAGATAAAGAACAACGCCGTAAATTGCTATCATTTGCCATAGCAGGGGCAGGGCCTACAGGAGTAGAGCTATCAGGAATTTTTGCGGAAATGAAGCAAAATATTATGCGCAAAGACTATCCTGAGCTTACCTATGATGATTTAGGCGATATTTATCTGATAGACGGACAAAAAACAGTGCTTGCACCAATGTCGAAAAAAGCACAAGAATATACTGAAAAAAGTTTATTGAAAAAGGGTGTAAAGCTAAAATTGGGTGTTTTTGTAACGAGCTTTGCTAATGATGAAGTACACTTATCAGACGGTACTACTTTAGAAGCTCGTAACTTGATATGGGCAGCGGGTGTTTCGGCTAAAAACTTCAAAGGAATAGACGAAAAAGAGCATTTGGGCAGAGGTAAACGTATGAAAACTGATGCTTATAACAAAATGGAAGGATTTGATAATATCTACGCTATTGGAGATGCCTCGATTATGACCGCAGATCCTAACTACCCAGAAGGACACCCTCAGTTAGCACAAGTAGCAATACAACAAGCCGCCAATTTAGGTAAAAATTTTAATAATGATTTTAGAAATCCACAGCCTTTTAGCTATGTAGATAAAGGCTCTATGGCCATCATAGGACGCAATCAAGCAGTAGCAGACCTACCTAAGCATATATTTATAAAGGGATTTTTTGCGTGGGCTATTTGGGCGTTTATACATATAATGTCGCTTGTGAATTTCCGCAATAAAATGAGAGCCCTATACAACTGGATAGGCTACTACATAAGCAAAGACCAGTCGTACCGAATGGTGCTACGCCCTAATGAAAAAGCAAAAGGATGATACCCACAGCAGCCAAACGATGGAAACAACAAATACAATATGAGTTACAAGGAGAAGACTATCAGAGCTTGATTTACACCACAGAGGAAGAAATAAGCATATTGCCTTTCTATACCGCTGAGAATGTGAAAAGGAGTTTTAACATAACTACAGATACGCAAGCTGCAATATCATTATTTGTGTCGGATAAAGAGCAGACCCTAAAGCGTATCGCTTTTTGGAAAGCTAAAAATATAAGTTTTTTCTTGCTTACTCTGCACAAACAATTGAAAAAAGAAGAAGTTAGGAGTTGGTTGCCTACTACCTCACTATTTGTATTTGCTGATGAAGTGATAGATACAACACTTTACCAAAATGCAGGTGCTACGATGGCACAACAGATAGCTTTGACAATAGCTGAGCTGAAAGAACGGTCAACAATATTGCCTTCTATCTGTGTGAAAATGGCTATAAGTGAGGCTTTTCTGCTGGAAATAGCCAAGCTGAGAGCCCTTCGCTGGCTACTGAATGAGATTTTTCCTACTCATACTTTTCAACTGATAAGTGAAGTGTCAAATAGAGGATTATCACTACTGAAAACGCTTCATAATGAGCAATATGTGCAGTTGGCATACGAGGCTGCTATATTAGGCGGGAGTGACTATCTACTACCTAAAAATCCTCTTTTCTTTAAGAAGAGTAACTTAAACATTGAAAAGACACAAATAGCGCTCATTAGTTCTCTTTGTTCCACACGCAAAGCTTCTTTGCTAAATGACCTATATGCAATTGAGGCACTCAGTTATGAGATGTACAAAAAGGCACAGAGCTTTATTAGCTATATAGAAAAAGAAGGGGGCATACAAATGATGAAGCAGCAGCGTATATTACAAAAGTGGATAATAGCTAAGGCTCACGAAGCACAAAAGCGTTTTGATAAGCGATGTGAGGCTTTTTTAGAGCTAAATAAGGGAAAGATAGAATGGTATGAGAAAGAGGAATGGGAACTCTATCCATTTAGTAAGAAAAGTGCTGACAGAGGAACCCTTATGGCTAAGCGCTTGTGGGAACCATTTGAGATAAAACAAAGACAACAATGGCAGAAAAAGACGAATCAATAGCAGGATTTCCTCCTTATGAGCGCGGTTATCACGCTATGGGGCACTTGCGACATACGCCTTCCTTGCGCACCGTAGTATGGGCTGCAAATAAGGAAATAGAAACCTCTGCTAATGAAGTGCTTTTTACTGATATAAAGAACTTTCAGTTAGCTTCACTACCCTGTAAATCAATTGTTGTCAGTGATATGCATCTATTGCCTACTATAGTGAAACTTACTGATATACAATATATTTATCTTGCTGGAGAAACATTGTTGGAAGAGGAAGCTCAGCAGCTGTTGTACACCCATTTTACTTTTAGTGACCAATGGCGTATATTATTGCACTTTCAGCAAGATGTATTTAAGAGTATGGCACAGCTACGCAGCCTAAGAGCTCTTTCGGCACATTTAGGAATGCTTCAACAGAAAGAAATAAAAATACCTATCACTTGCTGGGTTCATAATATTTCAGAAGAACTTTATGCTCTTGCTGCACAAGCCGATGATTTAGTAGGTGACACCTATCAGCCGACCCCCACTAATGATTGGTTGATAGCCAATAGCTTAATAAGCAAGACGATACTTTAGTATTGAAAAAAAACATTATTTCTTTGTATTTATCATTACCTTTTGTATCTTTGTAGCAAATTTAAGCCTTCATAACTAAATGAAATTATATCTTTTTGTCATATTTTGTATGATTTGCAGCCTTCTATCAGCACAAGAACCTGCTGTAAAGCAAGACCTAAAAGTAGGCTTGGTACTCAGTGGGGGAGGGGCTAAAGGTTTGGCACATATAGGAGTACTAAAGGTATTAGAGGAAGCAGGCATACGCATAGACTACATAGGAGGTACTAGTATGGGGGCAATGGTAGGCGCTATGTATGCCGCAGGCTATTCGGCTAATGAGTTAGACTCTATTTTTAGGAGTTTGGACTTTGATAAACTTTTGCAAGACAAAATATCACGCCGTTCGAAATCACTTCACGAGCGGTATCTTTACGACCGATATGCGGTGGCATTGCCTTTTAATAACTTTAAAGTAGGTTTGCCTCGTGCAGTATCTAAAGGACAAAGTATTTATAATGAGTTTGTAAAGCTACTTTACCCTGTAAATGAAATATATGATTTTTCGCAGTTACCTATTCCTTTTCTTTGTGTAGCTACTGATATAGAGACAGGGAAGGGAGTAGTGCTCGAAAACGGATTTTTGCCACAAGCTATTAAAGCTAGTGGTTCTTTTCCTTCATTGTTTGATTTGGTAGAAATAGATGGTAAGCTACTCACAGACGGGGGAATAGCAGATAATTACCCTATAGATGAGATAAAGAAAAAAGGAGTAGATATTATTATAGGGGTAGATGTGCAAAGTCCGTTAGCAAAACGTGAGGAAATAAATTCGGTGTTGAGTATTTTTTCACAGATAACAACTTTTCCGATGACGGATAATATGCCCAGAAAAATAAAGGAGACGGATATTTATATAAAGCCTAATATAGAGGGGTTTAATATTATTTCTTTTGATAAAGGAGAAGAAATTATCAATAATGGACGAATAGCAGCATCACTTTTCTTACCGCGTTTGAAAGAAATAGCAGCCCATCAAAAACACGAAGAGAAACGCGAACCTATACAAAAAATAGATTCTTTTTACCTGAAAGAAGTACACTTTCACGGTAATGACCACTTTTCGAGAAGTTACTTACGCGGTAAGATGCATCTGAAGTATTTAGATCGCAAGATTTCATTCGATGAGCTAAACGATGGATTAGATAACCTAATGGCTACTAACAACTTTTATTCTGTTAGTCACCAACTTAGACATACTGATCAGGGAGAATACATAGATTTCTTTATAAAAGAAAGCCCTCAGCGCACCTATCTAAAATTTGGCGTACATTATGACAATTTGCTAAAAACGGGCTTTTTAATGAATTATACCCGTAATTACTTCTTACAAAGTAGTGATTTCTTATCTTTAGATCTTATAGTAGGCGATAATAGTCGTTATCAGTTTGATTATTTTGTAGATAAAGGTTTTTATATTAGCTATGGGGTTCGCTCAAGGTTTATGCAGTTTGAACGTAAACTAAACGCACATAGACTCTCTAATTATCGTATAGAAGGCTCTGAATTAAACCGTATGGACGTAGAAGCATACGACCTTGTAAATCAGGTGTATTTGCAAACATTATTGGGGAATGGTTTTGTTTTTGGCTTAGGGGCAGAGCACCGCAAAATACGATTTGATGCTGAGCAAGTATATGGGTTGAGTACTGTAGTTTCTTATGCTGAAAATACCCATTTTGGCAGTCTTTACTCTTATATAAAATACGATAGCTTAGATAATACATTCTTCCCTACTCGTGGTGTATATTTTAGTTCGCAATTCAATCTGTATGCTTTTGCTTCAGATATGCCTAATTTTAACAAATTTACTACAGGCAAGACAGAGTTATCATTTGCCTTTCCGCTTTTTTATAAAACAGCAGCTCGGGTGAATCTAGAAGGAGGGGTAACTATAGGAGGTACTAATGTGTATTCGCTTGACTTCTTCTTAGGAGGGAATAACAAGAATGTCTTTGGTAACTATTCATCTTTTTATGGTTATGACTTTTTGAGTTTTGGAGCTAAGAATTATCTAAAATCAGAGTTTGTAGTAGATATAGAGCCTTTTAAAAAACAACACATATTGTTATTAGCTAATTTGGCTAAAGTAGATAATAACCTATTTGAGAGTTTCCAATGGCATAAATATCCCAATTATTCGGGCTATGGTATAGGTTACAGTATTGATAGTTTCTTAGGCCCTGTGGAACTAAAATGTACTTATTCGCCCGAAGTGAAGCAAGCCGTATGGTTGTTTAATATAGGTTATTGGTTTTAGTACGAGTTGTATATGTAGTGAATAAGGATAAGATTTTAAAAAAATAATTAATACCAAATGTAATGAAAATAACAGAGTTAGAACCAAAACAATTGTGGGCGAACTTTGCGAGTTTGAACGCAGTGCCACGCCCCTCGAAGAAAGAAGAGAAAGTCATCGCTTTTATGGTGGCTTTTGGTAAAAGTTTAGGTCTTGATACTTATCAGGACGAAACAGGTAATGTCATCATTAAAAAACCTGCTTCAGCAGGTATGGAAAACCGCAAAGCAGTAGTGCTACAATCTCACCTTGATATGGTGCACCAAAAAAATAATGATACCGTATTTGACTTTAGTACAGAGGGTATCAAAATGTTAGTAGATGGCGACTGGGTACGGGCAGATGGTACTACCCTAGGAGCAGATAATGGTATAGGTGTAGCGAGCATTATGGCTATCTTGCAAAGCAAAGATATTGAGCACCCTGCTATAGAAGCTCTTTTTACTATTGATGAGGAAACAGGTATGACTGGCGCTAAAGGTCTAAAAGGAGGTTTACTGTCAGGAGCTTACTTGCTGAACTTAGATACTGAAGAAGATGACGAGATAGATATAGGATGTGCAGGTGGGGTTGATGTATCAGCCTTCAGAGAGTATGATACTATACCTACTCCTACAGAAGTTGTAGCTTATACTTTATCAGTGAAAGGACTACACGGAGGGCATAGTGGTATGGACATTCACAAAGGCTATGCCAATGCTAATAAATTGATGAACAGATTGTTATTTACTTGTTCAGAGAAGTTTGACCTACATATAGCAGAGATAAATGGAGGTGGTCTTAGGAATGCTATCCCGCGAGAGAGTGTAGCGATTGTGACTGTAGATAAAAACGAAAAAGAAGCCTTCGAGAAAGAAATAGCACAACTTACTCGCGATTTACAACACGAATATGCAGTTACTGAACCGACTCTTAATGTATTGCTTTCACCTACAGCTCTGCCTGAAAGAGTAATGGAAATAGAAGAACAAGGAGATGTGCTAAGAGCTATTTATGCAGCTTTTAATGGGGTGTATAAGATGAGTCAAAGTATTGCAGATCTTGTGGAGACAAGCAATAACATAGCAAGAGTTGAGCTAAAGAATGGCGAGATAAATGTTTACTGCCTCACTCGCTCGGCTTCAGAGACTTCTAAATATGACTTAGCAGATACTATTAGAGCCGCATTTGAGTTAGCAGGTTTTGAAGTAGAGTATACAGGTAGCTACCCTGGTTGGGAACCTAAAGTAGATGCTGAGATACTCAAAATAGTAAAAGAGCAATACGAAACCCTTTTTGGCGAAACTCCACAAGTAGTAGCGTGCCACGCAGGTTTAGAATGTGGTATACTTGGTACTAACTATCCTACTATGGAAATGGTAAGTTTCGGTCCTACTATTAAAGGAGCACACTCACCTGCTGAAAGAGTAAATATAGCATCAGTACAGAAATTCTGGAAATTCTTATTATCAATACTGAAGAATATTCCTGCTAAATAATTGGTTATAAGATTTTTATCTAAAAATAACTGCCTGAGAAGTAATATACTTATAGCTTCTCAGGCAGTTTTTATTTTGATATTAGGAAACTTTTTTTGTTTATTAAGTTTTTTATACTACCTTTGCACCCGATTTACAAAGAATAACAAATGGACTTAATTAAACTTTCTATCAAGCGCCCTAGCGTGCTGATTGTAATGCTTTCCTTATTATTATTAGGAGGCTTTTATTCTTATAAACTATTGAACTACGAACTTATCCCTAAGTTTGAAGTGAATGTGGTAACTATCTCTACTATTTATCCTGGTGCCTCACCTTCTGAAATCGAGAGTACAGTTACTAAAAAGATTGAAGATGGGGTATCTGCCTTAGAGAATATCAAGAAGATACAGTCGTATTCGTATGAGAGTCTTTCAGTGGTGGTTGTACAGCTTACCAATGATGCTAATGTAGATAACACCCTCAATGAGGCACAGCGAAAGATTAACGCTATCCGAGCTAATTTGCCTACCGATGCTAAAGAACCTTCACTTAGCAAATTCTCTCTTTCTGATTTGCCTATCGTTTCTATTGGGGTAACTTCTAAACTCTCTTCTCAAGAGCTTTACGATTTAGTAGATAAGAAGATACAACCTGAGCTATCGCGTGTGCCAGGGGTTGCACAAGTGAATATTATCGGAGGGCGTAAGCGCGAAATACGTGTGAATGTAGATGCTAAAAAATTAGAAGGTTATGGACTTTCTATAGGACAAGTACAACAGCTCATTGCCGCTTCTAATATGGAAATTCCTGCAGGTAAAATTAAAACGCGTGAAAATAGTACCTCTATACGTTTGTTAGGTAAAATTCAAGATGTAGAGCAGCTGCGTAATCTTACCTTAGCTTCGCAAAATGGAGTAGAGATACGACTTTCAGATGTTGCCGATGTGCAAGATACTGAAGAAGAGGCTGAAAAAATAGCTCGTATAGACCAAGAAAATACGCTTTTGTTGCAAGTGCTTAAACAAACTGATGCCAATGCGGTATCAGTAAGCGAGTTGGTACGCAAGAAAATGGAACAAATAGAGCAGACTTATAAAAATGAAGGCGTAAAGATGTTATTAGCAGAAGATACTAGTGAGTTTACCCTACACGCAGCCAATTCAGTGATGTTCGACCTTGTCTTAGCTATCGTATTGGTAGCTGTTGTGATGTTCTTCTTCTTGCATAGTTTGCGCAACGCTCTTATCGTAATGGTGTCTATTCCTACCTCACTTATTGCTGCCTTTATAGGTATGTATTTCTTCGGCTTTACTCTCAACCTGATGAGCTTAGTAGCTCTTTCGTTGGTGGTAGGTATCTTGGTCGATGATGCTATTGTGGTGCTTGAGAACATACACCGCCATATGGAAATGGGCAAGAACAAAGTACGCGCAGCCTTCGATGGCTCAAAAGAAATCGTACTAACGGTTATGGCGATTACTTTGGTGATTGTGGTGGTATTCGTCCCTATTTCTATCGGTAACTCTATAGTAGTGAATATTGTCCGCGAGTTCTGTATGACGGTGGCTATTGCTACAATGCTTTCGTTGCTAATGTCGTTTACAGTAGTGCCTTGGTTGTACTCACGCCTTGGTAAGTTAGAGCATGCTAATCCTAATTCGGTATTAGGAAAGATAGCTATAGGTTTTGAGAGTTATCTCAAACGTTTTACGCAGTTTTTCTCTGACTTATTGGTATGGGTATTTGCTAACAAATGGAAAACGATTATTTTGGTATTCTTCCTATTTATAGGCTCTTGTTCTCTTATTCCTACAGGCTTTATAGGGGCTGAATTTATGCCTAATATGGATAGAGGGAAGTTTTTAGTACAGTTTGAACTTAATAAAGATGCTTCCTTAGAGCAGACTAACTTTATAACACAAAAAGCTGAAAATTATCTGCGCAATCTAAAAGTAAAGGGTACCAATAAACCTTTGGTAGAAAGTATGATTACTACTGTAGGACAGTCTACCAGCGGTATGGGAAGCACACAAGCTACCGCTTATAAGTCAGAAATACAGCTTACCCTTATAGATAAGAAAGAACGTAGCGAATCTACTAACGTGATAGCCGCTAAGCTAAAACGAGAACTCAGTCAGTATTTAGTAGATGCTAAAGTGAAGACAGTGCCTGTCGGAATGATGGGAGCTGAACAAGCACCTATTGCTTTAGTGGTTACCTCTGATAATGTAGAAGTTGCCCAACAGTATGCTGAAAAGGCTGCCGGATTGCTTAAAACTATTGACGGAGCTACAGAGATAAAACTTACTTCAGAAGCGGGTAACCCTGAAATAAATGTGGAGTTAGACCGCGACAAGATGACCCTATTAGGGCTAAATGTAGCTACTGTAGGTACTACTATGCGTACTGCGTTTAATGGTAATGACGATAGTAAATTCCGTACTGGCGATTCTGAATATGATATCAACATACTATTCCAAGAGAGCAATCGTCAGTCGATAGCCGATATAGAGAATATGACCTTTATCAACGCTATGGGGCAACAGATAAAACTCTCGCAATTTGCTACTATCAATTATGCATCAGGCCCTACTCAGTTAGAGCGTTATGATAAGTCGCCTTCAGTAACAGTACAAGCACAAACCGTGGGTCGCCCTACAGGTACCGTAGTATCAGAATGGAAAACAAAACTCGAAACCCTACAGAAACCAGCTAATGTACATTTCACTTTCTCTGGCGACCAAGAGATGCAAGACGAAGGATTTGGTACTATATTCGTATCGCTATTTGCGGCTATCTTATTAGTATATATGGTGATGGTAGTATTGTACGACAGTTTCTCACGTCCGTTTGTAGTGTTATTCTCTATACCTCTATCATTTATTGGTGCTCTGATAGCTTTAGCCTTAGCCAATATGTCGCTCAATATCTTCACCCTTTTGGGTATGATTATGCTTATCGGGTTGGTGGCTAAAAACGCAATTATGTTGGTGGATTTTGCCAACCACCGCAAGCAGGAAGGAGAAGATACAGTAACCGCATTAATACAGGCAAACCACGCCCGTTTACGTCCTATCTTGATGACGACTATTGCGATGGTAGCAGGTATGATTCCGCTTGCTATTGCTAATGGAGCAGGTGCTGAGGTGAATAAAGGTTTGGCAATTGTAATTATCGGCGGACTTCTATCGTCTCTATTCCTTACACTTATTGTAGTACCTTTAGTGTATTTGATTTTCGACAATATAGGCAAACGCTTTGGTAAAGGTGTTAAAACCGACTACGAAAAGTTAATGATTGCCGACTACGAACACAAAGATATCAAAGGCGAACACGAAATATAAATAATTAGCCAATTAGCCAATTAGTAAATGTGAAAATTACTAATTGGCTAATTTGTTTATTACTAATTGACAAATCGGCTAATCGACAAATTTGCTAATCATTTCCTCGTTGTCTATAGGAGTATTGTTATATTCTAAAGTCCAACCTACGGCACGAGTAGCAAAAATAAGAGTAGAGAGTTCAGAGATAAGTCGGTCTTGAGCATTATTCTTTAGGTTAGAAGCAGCTATTTTCTTTTTGAGTACTTCATTTACTTTCTTCTCTATTTTGGGTACATCTTCCGCCTTAAAAGGGTTTATTTGGCTTTGTGTGATGTCGTAATACTTCATCTTAGGATAAATCTTCACCTCAGCTTCTGGCAATGATTTTATAATCACTTTTCGCTGCTCCTCATTTACTTCAAAAACTATCTTATGTAGGTCATAGCCTACCGTTACATCGGCATTTACGATGGTTAAGATGCGCTTGTCAAATGAAAACCAATCCATAAAGTATTTTTGAGTATCTACGTATGAAAGGACTTCAGTGAAGTGTCCTTCCGTTACTACCAACTTACTTACATTGGCTATTTGCGTTTGTATAAGTGCCGAATCAGCTTCCAAACGCGCTTCTTCTTCTTTTTTCTCTTTGAAAAAATAAACTACTAGCAGCACCGCCGCTGCCGTAGCCATTCCTAATAAAAATCTCTTCATTGTTTTATGTTTATTAAATCAGCGATATTTTAATCAGCTATTACCTTATTAATTTGTGATAAAGCAAATAACGGACATACCCAAACGGTACGTATTGCTTCTTCTTCAGTATCTGTATAGGTAAACACATCAAAATTCTCTAATGAGGCTCTTATAGCGTTTTTTAGCTTCTTTTCACGCATAAACTGCCATAAACTTTTCATACCTCCTTGAATACCTGCTTTTACTTCTATGGGCAATACTTCCGATTGATAGGTAGCCAGATAATCTACTTCAGCTTGTGCGTTTTTTGCTTTGCGTACCCAATAAAATAATTCGTGTCGCATATTAGGGGTGCGGTAGCGCAGCAATTCAAGCCCTGCTATCATCTCAGTAAGCGCCCCTTTATTTACCAAGTCAGTGGCAGAGTGAGTAAGTATTTGGGCAGTAAGCTCCGATGTATCACCCGTCATATTAAGCCATCGAAGTAGCAATCCACTGTCAAGCAATAGCATTTTTCTATAAGTAGGGTCTACTTCACTGCCTAATGGAAGTCCGTTAGCATTAGTATGCATTACAGGGGTGATTATCCCTGCTAAAGTAAGCATTTCCAACGCTTTTTTTACCTCATTAGTACTATAGCCTCCACCTACTTGCGAATAGACAAACTTATTGCCTATTTGTAGAGCTACACTTTGCAAAGTAAGCCTAAGCAAGGTGGGGTCTACTCTCTTTCTGTATTTGGGAAAATCGTCTTGATAGGTGAGTACAATATCATCTTGCACTTCTTGGCAAGCCAAATAATCGCGAGTTTCTACCCATTTAGCCACTACCTCAGGCATACCGCCTACCAACATATATGAGCGAAATACCCCCACCAACTTCTCATACAAAGGAAGTGCCAAAGGTGTTTTGGCAGTAGCATTATTGCGCGCCTCTAATAGCAATTGTTCGCCACAAGCAGTGAGAAATTCATCAAAAGTCATAGGGTATACAAACATCGAATGAATACGTCCTACTCCAAAGGTAGGCAGCGTTTCAAGAGCAAACTCTAAGAGAGACCCTGCTGCTATTACGTGCAAATCGGGTATATCTTCTTTAAAAAAGCGCAGCGCCATAATCGCTTCGGCAGAGGCTTGTATTTCATCTATAAAAAGTAGAGTTTGCCCCGCTACTATAGGCTTGCCTACCATAGCCGAAAGTTGAGGTACTATACGTTTTACATCAAGGTCACCCTGAAAAAATTGTATAAAGGAAGGTTGTTTTTCTAAGTTTATTTCTACGAAATTCTCAAACTGCTTGCCTAACTGTCTTACCGCTGTTGATTTGCCCACTTGTCGTGCTCCTCTTAACAACAACGGCTTGCGAGCAGGGCGCAAAGCCCATTCTTTTAGATAGTTGTCTATTAACCTTGGGTAATACATCTTGTAAATAGTTATATATCAGACTGCAAAAATACAAAAATAAAATTATCCAAAGAAATAAATCGCCGTTTTTTAATAAAATCCAAAGAAATAATCTGCTTATTTTCGCAAAAATCCAAAGAAATAATATTTGTTACCAAAAGAAGAATCCCTTTGCTATCACTTTTAGCAAAGGGAGTTTTCTATTATTTCTTCACAAAATAATCTTTAAAAATATGTTTTTTTCCTGAAGGATCTGTATCATAACTTTTTCTGATGAGTTTCCCATTCTCAATGTATAAGTTTATTACTACTCCATTCACAATTATTTTATTGCCTGATGTTATATAAGTATAAGTTTCCAATTTTTTATTTTCACAATCGTAGTAAGAAACTGTTTTCTCTGTGAAAACAAATTTTCCTTTTACTTGACAACTAGCTGTTGCATCTGGTAGAGCATCTCTATCATTTTCTGTCCATTTTTCAAAGACCCAAGTACCTATAAAGTCTTTATTATTCGTTACCTTGTCTTCATCTTTATTTCCACAAGAAATGACTAAAGTCATTATAGCTATTAAAGCTAACTTAAAAAATATTTTCATTTGTTTGTATTTTGAATAACTCCTACTATTTAAAGGCATTTCGGATAGTGCCTATTAGCTCCCTTCGGATAGAGCTTGTAATTATTAAAAATAAAAAAACGTGAGCCATTCCTTACCACCTATTATAGAAGCCCGACCAAAGGCAATATCAAAAGGTAAAAGGAATGCCCACGCTTAACCGCAGGCATTTCCACTACTCTTTTCCTTTTGATATTTTCAGAAAAATTTGGTCGTATTTCTATAATAGGAAAATTGTAAGCGAAACGCTATATGTCGTTTTTTATGTTATGTCTTTTTTAAATGCTATTTAAATATTGTTTGAATTTCGGACAAAGGTAATACTTTTTTCTAACATACAAAAACTTAGGTAATACTTTTCTGAAAAAACTTTTACCCCCTATCTCCCCCTCAAATTTACTAATTCTCAAATTTGCTAATTTCCAAATTTCCAAATTTGCTAATTTCCAAATTGTCTCATTCCCAAATAGCACGCCACAACCCCCAATCCTACACTCCCTACTACGTAAAGCGCCGCTTTTAGCCATTCGTTTTGTTGCAATAGCTGTATGGTTTCAAACGAAAAAGTAGAGAAAGTAGTAAAGCCTCCTAAAACGCCAGTCATTAATAGCAATGGCAATACAGAGTCTGTAGTAGCTTTGCTTTTGAAGTAACCATACAATACCCCTATCAAAAAGCAGCCTAGTATATTTATTACCACAATACCTATGGGGAATGCCCATAAGCGTCCTAACTTGCTAAGCCCTACCGAGAGTATATAGCGCAAGGCACCTCCTGCAAAGCTACCAACTCCTACTATTAGTATTTCTCTTGTCATTTTTTAGTTATTTATTTATTATTACAATCTTCCTACCTCTTCTACTTCGCTTGTGTGTACCTCTTTCGCTTTTCCAAATTGGTAAGTAAGGTTCAACTTCACCTGTCGGCTTTCGCTATTACCATAGGCGTATAGGTCTAAGTTAGGCAAATGGCTCTCGCTATCCCAGCGTTGGGTGTGAAAAATATCAGTAAAGCTAAAGGTAGCCGTAAGGCGGTCGTTTAAGAAAAGGCGTTGAAAACCAATATCTATTCCGCCAGAAGACTTGGCTATCTCATTGATACCCGCCAACCTACGCGAATTGTAAACCGCTGTAAGCTCTCCTTTCAGCTGGTAAGGCAAGCGAAAGTAATTTTGCATTGTCAGACTGTACTGCCACCTGTGTAGGTGCAAGGTGTTCCCTTCTATTACCGCCCCTTTATTCTCTATATAGCTAAGGTTAGGTGTAAGAGTTGTTTGATAGCCATTGCCCCAATTCAGTTCTTGATAGAGCGAAAAGAGCAAATGGTGCTGCTTGCCTATATTCTTAGGGATAGAAATGATTTTATTAACCTGAAAAGGCTCATTGATACTGCTAAAAAAATCGGTAGAGTAACTATAAGCCATTGTAAAAGAAGTCTTTTTGTACGAAGCCGAAAAGGTAGCTTTTTGTATCTTTTCAGGCAATAAAAACGGATTACCTTTCCAATACGATAGTTCGTCCAAAAGGTATTCAAACGGATTGAGATTTTGATACTCAGGTCGGTTGATGCGAGTGCTATAGCCTGCAAATAGCTGTAAGTTATCGTTGTATTGGTACTGCAAATTAAGGGTAGGGAAGAAGTTTGTATAGTGCTTTTGGTGTTCTTGGGGTGTGGAAGCACTTCCTTTTTCGGGCAATAACTGTCCTTTAGAAAAAGTAGTTTCGTTGCGTATGCCCACCTCAGCACTCAAACATTCGGTGATAGGGTAATGATATTGGGCATATACAGCAAAAATACGCTCTTTGAAGTCAAAAGCATTCGAGCGGTTTACATCTATGAGGTTATAGGTAGGCAATTGTCTAAAGAACTGAAAACTATTGTCCGAAAACACCTGCGAATACTTAGCTCCTGCCGTAAGGCTACCGCCCCATAAGGGTAACTCTGAACGGAAAGAAGTAGCCAAAATATGTATTTTTCTATCGTTTTCTGATAGGTAGGTCTCGTGAGAAAGTATGGCACCCGCTGGCGAACGATAGGTGTTGGGTTGCCTATTGCTAGAGCCTCCATCAAAAAAAGCGTAATCAATGTCCAACTGATAGCGCTCATTATCCGAAGGACTAAAAGTATAATAAACATTAGCGCTATAGCGATTGGCTTTCTGCATAAAGTAATCGTTATAGCCCGATAGCGTTTTTTCCAATACATTAGCTGTGTCGAAAAAGCGAGTAGTCGTGCTGGTCGTTCCTTTTCCAAATAGCGTGTTAGCAGCCAGTTGTGCACCTAAAGAGTGCCGTTGGTCAAGCCAATAGTCGTAGCCTATATGCCCTGCTATAGTCTTGCGCTTCTCAGTATCATCAGTCGGACTTTCGTAGCGCAGTCCGTTTTGCATGCGCTCGCTGCCGTAATCCATTGCGTAATGTCCCAATTGGTGATTGTACCCCAAATGCAAAATACCTTTCTTCACGCTGTGTTGTAATTGTAGTTCAGTATTTTGTCGCAAATTCCACCAATACGATACCCCATTGTTCAGCGATAAGAACGTCCCTTCTATTGTCTTTTTATCGAGTACAATATTCACCGCTCCTGCCCCTCCTTGCGCTTCGTATTCAGCAGGCGGATTGAGCAGCAATTCTGTCTTTTTAATTTGTGCTATAGGGACAGATTTTAGGTAATTTGCCAAATCGTCAGGCTGCATATAAGTAGGTTTGCCATTGATAAGAACCAACGCATTGCTTTTTCCGCCAATGCTCAGGTGATTTTGATTGTCTACTACCACATTAGGAGTGCTTTTCAGGGCATCAAGAGCCGTCCCCTGCTGATGAGTAAGACTATTTTTTGGCGAAAACACTATTTTCCCTTGCTCCATATACACGGCGGACTTCCTTTTTGTCGCTGTTACCACTACCTCTTCCAAAGTAAGAGAAGAAGCAAGAGGTATAGAGAGCAACTCAATGTTCTTATTCAGCAAGAAAGGCTCACCGGTATACGACAGGTAATCGCCTGTACTTTCAATATAAATACGCAAATTGCGTTTAGCAGACGAAAAGCTAAAAAGCCCATTGTTTCCCGTAACAGGTTCATTCACTATCACATTAGTATCCGCATCCAATACTCTGATAGCCACATTAGCAATACCTTCAAGCGAAGCATTATGCACAAAACCTTTTACGGTATATTGCGTTTGTGCACAAAGGGTAGTGCCTCCTAAAAGAAGACAAATAAAAGAAATAATGTTTTTCATTTTTAAAAAGTTTTATATAGAATTTGCATACTTATATAAAAAGTATTATCTTTGCACCGCAAAACAGCAAAAGTTGTTTTGAATGGTGCGGGACGAGACTTCGGGTCTCTATAAGCCTTCACCCCTCCGGGAGGCAAATTGATAATAATTCAGTTTGCCTCCTTGTTATTTATAATCCCAAACTCTGCATAATCTTCATACAACAACTAACCACTAACATTCTAACGACTAACGACTAGCGACTAACGACTAAAATCGCCTGTGCGGCTCGCACCTAGCGACTAAATACTAACTGTATATTCTTATAAGAGCTTTTTGCCAATTCTTTGGCGGTAGCCTCATCCTTCCAGCATACTTTTTCTATACCCTCTTCCGTTTGGGGCACTAATTTTTTCTTATAAGTAGTGGTCATATCATACCAGTAAGTTTCTTTCAGAAAGTAGTGTCCATCGCGTTTAAATATGTGGTAGGTAATCGTCCTAAAACGCTGTATGAGCAGCTTTTTCACGCCCGTTTCTTCCTCTACTTCGCGCAGCGCACAAGTGGCAATATTTTCGCCCTTTTCTTTCTTTCCTTTAGGCAAATCCCACTTGCCGTTTCGCTTGATAAGCAGCACCTTACCCTCCTGATTATACACTATGCCACCGCCTGCTTTTATGGTAGGGATTAGCTGCTTAAATTTCTTCATAAGTTTCTCAGCCTTAGGGTGATAGAGGTATATTCTCTGTACCTCCTTATGGCTTAGTGCTTCGATGATTTCATCAAGGCTTACATCTTTTAACCGAAAATATTTTTCATTCTCAATATTTTCTTGTACATTTGTCAAAATAATTGACTTATCGTCTAAAAATATTTCATTCATAACATTATGATATTAGATAACACTACGGCAAAAAGTACCGCCGAATTTTTACTGCAAATTAACGCAATAAAATTGAATTCTGAAAATTATTTTACTTGGGCGAGTGGCTGGAAATCGCCTATTTATTGCGACAACCGCATAATCCTCTCATTCCCAGAGGTTCGCAATTACGTAGCTAATACTATGGCTACCTACATAAAAAGCCATTATCCCACTGCCGAAGTAGTAGCAGGCGTAGCCACAGGGGCTATTGGTATGGGTATGTTGGTAGCCAATGCCTTGGGATTGCCTTTCGTATATGTGCGCCCTGAGCCTAAAAAACACGGTCGTCAGAACCAAATTGAGGGCTTGCTTGCTGAAGGACAGCGAGTAATTGTTATAGAAGACCTTATCAGCACCGGTATGAGCAGCCTCAATGCAGTAAAAGCCCTCCGCGACTTCGGGGCTGAGGTATTGGGTATGGTAGCTATCTTCTCCTATAATTTTGAGGTTGCCAATGCTAATTTTGCCGCTGAAAAGCTCACCCTCCACACTCTCAGCGATTACGACCATCTGCTGGTCAAAGCCTTAGAAATAGGCTATATTGGCGAGCACGAACTCGACACCCTCAAAGAATGGCGCAAAAGCCCCGACACGTGGCGCAATTAACAATTTGCCAATAATATCGCCCCATCTTACCTGTCCCACTTGTCTCACCTGTCCCACTTGTCTCACCTGTCCCACTAAAGGTTCAGCGAAGGATGAGCGAAGGATGAGCGAAAGAAAGTCGGCGAGCTTGCGGAGCCGAGAATGTGTTAAGGGGGGATGTTTATATAATAAACTAAGTATAACAAAAAAATAACTATGCAAAAAATAGAAATCCTCGAAAACTGGGCAGTCTATATCGGTAGAGTAGAAGATAAGCCCGCTGTGTTTCGCATCAATTTAGGTGTAGGCGAAATAGACTTCCCTATAGAGGGTTATACCCAATGCGTAAGGCTAAACCTTGTCCTTAAAGCACCCGATGAGCACGGTTTTACTACCGATGAGGAAAGAGAACGCCTCTATAACATTGAAGATATTATAATGCCTTCGTTAAAAGATACTGATTTTTTAGCAGGAGTTGTAACCTATCAAGGCAATACAACTTGGTTTTACTATACCCAAGAGGCTCCTCTATTGGCAGCCAACATCGAAAAGGCTTTCACAAATATTGCCGATTATGAACCTGAAATACGCATCGTAGATGACCCTAATTGGGAAATATATTCCGACTATCTTTACCCCAATATCTACGAACACCAAAGCATCAAAAACAGTGCGGTGCGCCGCCATTGCGAAGAGTCAGGCGACCATACCGACCAACAGCGCCCTATAGAGCATTGGTTGTACTTTGATACTGAAAAAGATATGAATAGCGCCCTTAGCAAAGTAATAGCTTTGGGGTATAAGGTAGAAGATAGCGGTAGGGTAGAGCCCGAAGAAGGCGATACTTCTCAAGAGGCTTACTATCACCTCATCCTTTCTAAAGTAAATACAATCGATGATATTAACGGCGACACTTGGGATTTGATAGATGTAGCTCTCGATACCAATGGTCAGTATGACGGCTGGGAAACCGTTTTAGTAAAATAACAAATCGCCCGTGCGGCTCGCACCAAATCGGCAAATTATCCAATGAATTTAGAAACTCCAAAAACAATCGTCCCCAAAAGTGCTAAAGACCTCTTTGCTCTTTTAGAAAAGGTAGAAACCTTTGAACGTCTGATGCCCGACAACATCAGCAAATTTCAAAAACTTAGCGACACATCTTTTGTGTTTGCCCTTAAGGGAATGCCCGAAATTTCGTTAGAAAAGAAAAGCGCTACCCCCGATAGTCAGTTAGTATTAGGCGAAGCCAGTGGCAAAATTCCTTTTCAGCTTACTACCAATATTGCTGAAATATCAGATAAGGAAAGTGAAGTACAACTGCTCTTCAAAGGGGACTTCAACCCTGTAATGGCGATGATGGTCAAAACGCCCATTAGCAAGTTTATAGAAGTATTAGTAACTAAAATGAAAGATTTATAAATGGCAGGCAATAGCTTTGGTACACTTTTTAGGCTTACCACCTTTGGCGAGTCGCACGGCGAAGCATTAGGAGGCATCATCGATGGTTGTCCCCCTAATATTCTTTTAGATTTTGAAGCTATACAGCACGAACTCAACCGCCGCCGTCCAGGGCAGTCTGCTATTGTTACCCAGCGCAAAGAGGGTGACAAGGTGCGCTTCCTTTCGGGTATTTTAGACGGTAAAACAACCGGTACGCCCATTGGTTTTATCATTGAAAACGAAAATCAGCATTCAGCCGATTATGCTCATATAGCCGAGGTATACCGCCCTAGTCACGCTGATTATGTATATCAACAGAAATACGGCATTCGTGATGTGCGCGGCGGCGGACGCTCATCAGCACGCGAAACGGTGAGCCGTGTGGTAGCAGGAGCTATTGCCAAACAAGTACTCAAAGGAATACAAATCAACGCTTATGTGTCGAGTGTAGGCGAGCTTACCCTTACTAAACCTTACACCGACCTCAATTTAGCCTTAGCCGAAACCAATGCTGTACGCTGTCCCGACCCTATTTTAGCAGAGCAAATGGAAGCCTATATCAAAGCCATACGCAAGGAGGGCGATACGGTGGGCGGAGTGGTAAGCTGTGTGGTAAAAGGGGTACCCGTAGGTTGGGGCGAACCTGTGTTCGACAAGCTCCACGCACAACTTGGCAAGGCGATGCTTTCTATCAATGCCGTAAAAGGCTTTGAGTATGGCAGTGGCTTTGCGGGTACAACAATGCGAGGCAGTCAGCACAACGACCTTTTCAACCCCGATGGCACTACCCAAACCAACTATTCAGGGGGCATACAAGGAGGCATTAGCAATGGTATGGACATTTATTTTCGGGTAGCTTTTAAGCCCGTAGCAACCCTTATGCAGTCGCAACCCGCCCTCGATAGCAGGGGCAACATTGTAGAGATGCAAGGCAAAGGCAGGCACGACCCCTGCGTAGTACCCCGTGCAGTCCCTATTGTCGAAGCAATGACCGCAATGGTACTATTAGATTTTTATCTATTGAATAAAGCTGTAGAGACCAATGACAATTCCCTTTTATTATAATTTAAAATTCATAATTCAAAATTATTGCAAGTGACCTCAAAAGAAATAGCAAATGGCATATTGCGTGCCGTAGCAATCATTGTTTTAGTAGTAGTAGGGCTGTATACCCTTTATTTGCTACAATCTATTATCGTTTATCTTATCGTTTCATTAGTACTGACGCTAATGGGCAAACCTCTTATTTATTTCTTCCGCAAAAAACTGAGGATAAAGAGTGAAACTCTCTGTGTGGTACTTACTATGTTGCTTTTTGTACTGCTCAGTCTCGGAGTATTCAGTATGTTTATTCCCTTACTCATATCACAAGGCAAGAACCTATCAAGCCTTAATATTGATTTGCTAAAAGATAATCTTGATGCTCTTATACATCAAACTCTTAGTAAGGTTGGGTTAGAAAGAGAAGACTATTCTTTTGGTGTACAAGAGATGTTAAACTTTATTGATATTCCTAACTTTCTCAACTCGTTTATTTCCTTTATTAGCAATTTTGGAGCAGGTTTCTTTTCAGTACTCTTCATCACTTTTTTCTTTATGAAAGACGGCGACAGAATACTTATTTCCCTACTTTCTATCTTTTCTCCTAGGCGAAAACGCAAATTAAAGACTTCTATTTTCAAGATAAACAATCTGTTATCGCGTTATTTTGTAGGACTTATTCTCCAAATCACTATACTTTTTGTTGTTTATACTATTGTATTGCTTATTTTTGGGGTAGAAAATGCTTTTATCATAGCGTTGCTCTGTGCTATGCTTAATCTTATTCCTTATATAGGTCCTATGATAAGCTTTGTGCTAATGGCATTGCTAACAATGAGTAGCAACCTGCAAAACGACTTTATAACTGTTAGCTTGCCTACTACTATTTATGTACTAATAGGTTTTTTGGTAGGGCAATTTATTGATAATGTGTTTTCACAACCTATTATTTTTTCTAATTCAGTAAAATCAACTGCTTTAGAGATTTTTTTGATTACTCTTATTAGTGGTACACTTTTGGGCATCATAGGTATGGTAGTAGCTATTCCCGCTTATACGGTCTTAAAAGTAGTTCTAAAAGAGTTTTTGCCTAGCAATAAAATAGTAGCACTACTCACCAAAAATCTATAGTTATGAAATATCTTATTCTTTTTTTGTTTTTTTGCTTTATGCAAAATCTATCAGCCCAAGCAGAAGACTTAAAAGTTACTGATGCTACTAAGGCAGATAGCCTAACTGTAAAAAAGAATTGGAATGTACGTTACAAATATGTAGAGGGTTTTATTTTTAACAAAGATTATGTTATATTCCAAACCAGAGATAGTCTTTTTGTGCAGTGTCCCGATATGCTTACTTTTAGAGTAAAAGACTATGATTATGGTATGGCTATTGATAAAAATGGAATCTATTACCAAAATAACTTTTTTCCCATAGATACTAATGGTTTTAAGATTATAGGTTCAGACCTAATAATCGATAAAAAGGAAATAGTGCCTATTTGGCGTACTCTCCAAAAGGCTTATATAGGCAACAAAGAGATTGCTATTAGCAGTCCTGCTACTTTTGAAAATATCTATTATGATTATTTAAAAGACGAACATCATCTATATTATATTAATAATGGAAAAGTAACGATAGTACCAGATGCCGACCTTGCTTCTATTCGTAAAGACTTAGCTACCGAAAACTATATTTCCGACAAAAATGGCACCTTTTACCAATCTCAACCACTTATGTACAAAGGCGAAAGGGTACAACAGCTTACTAAAAGAATACTAAAGACCTCTCAATATGTATTATACTATGATAAAGAACTTGTTGAATTGCCTAACTACTTTCATATTCCTACCCTCAAAGCTCTAAATGAGTCTTATCTCATCGACCAAAATTATGTTTATTATATTGATTACTACTCCTACAAAACAGAGGGTAAAGACTTTAGGCTACCTATCGCCACTAAAAACTTAAGCAAAGTAAGAGTCTTTAATAATTTTGTTACCGATGGTACTATGGTATACCGCGATAATACCCCCAAACCTCAATACGACGCTGCAACTTTTGCTGAGATTCAGGATGCTTATTACTATCAATATGACAAAAATGGAGTCTATAATTGGGATAAAAAGTTACCTTTTTTCTATACTGAAGCCCCAATTTATGGTAAAAACTTATTTAAAGATAAGGGCGGTGGAATACTCTACAAAAATCAAATATATAATAGCTCAACTGAAGAGGTTTTTATGAACCTTACCTCTAAGGAAGTACAACTGCTAAAAGAGGGGAAAGTTACTGCTTATGATTTCGTTTATCTAAAGGGGAAACGCATTCTAAAGCAAAAATATTTTGATAGTGAGTTATACAAAGCTAATAATCTAATTTATGTAGATAAAACACCTCAAAAGGGGGTAGATGCTGCTACTTTTCAAAAAATATGGTACAATATTTATAAAGATAAAAATAAAGCCTATTATTATGATGAAAGCAATGAGTATGAGCCTAAACTCATTCCTATTGAGGGGTATGATATAACGACTCTTAGTCTTCTAACTGCTGATCTTTTAGCTGATAAGAATTATATTTATTACACAAAATATAGGCTTATCAAAAATGATAAGGTTGAAATACTTGCTATATACCCAGGCTATAGAATGGGTTGCAGCCAAGATACACACCCTTCATCAGATTTTTATCTTCTAAAAAACGTTGATGGTTATTGGCTAACCGAATTAGGAGGTGGAGCTAAAATTCGTTTCTTAGGTACTGAATTAGAAGATTTTGAACTATAAGATATAAATTATAAATACCATAAAGAATTATTTTTCAGATAATTATAACTTTAATACGAAAGAAGAATAATTAAAAAAGGAAAATAATGATGCTTATTCAAAAAAATATTCGTAACTTTGTAGCCTAATATCAAACTTGATAAATTTTAAAAAAAATGAGTAAATACGACATTATTGTATTAGGAAGTGGTCCTGGTGGGTATGTTACTGCTATTCGCGCTTCTCAATTAGGTTTCAAAACCGCTATCGTTGAAAAAGAAAACCTTGGTGGTATCTGTCTTAACTGGGGGTGTATCCCTACTAAAGCCTTGCTAAAATCAGCACAAGTGTTTGAATATCTTAAGCACGCTGAAAGCTATGGTATCAAAGTAAAAGAAGGTTCTTTCGACAAGGATTTCCCAGCAGTTATTAAGCGTAGCCGCGATGTGGCTGCTACTATGAGCAAAGGGGTTCAGTTCTTGATGAAAAAGAACAAAATTGATGTGATAATGGGTTATGGTACTATCAAACCAGGTAAAAAGGTTGATGTAAAAGACAAAGATGGCAAAGTAACCGAATACAGCGCCGACCATATCATCATCGCTACAGGGGCTCGCTCACGCGAATTGTCTGCACTTCCTCAAGACGGTAAGAAAATCATCGGCTATCGTCAAGCGCTTACTTTACCTGAGCAACCTAAGAAAATGATTGTAGTAGGTAGTGGTGCTATAGGTATTGAGTTCGCTCACTTCTACAATACTATGGGTACTGAGGTTACTATCGTAGAGTTTATGCCCAATATCGTTCCTGTAGAAGATGAAGACATCTCTAAACAATTAGAAAAGAGCCTTAAGAAATCAGGTATCAACATTATGACTTCAGCTGAGGTTACTAAAGTAGATACTTCAGGTAAAGGCGTAAAAGCATTTGTAAAAACAGCTAAAGGCGAAGAAGTACTTGAGGCTGATATTCTTCTTTCAGCGGTAGGTATCAAAACAAATATCGAAAACATAGGCTTAGAAGCAGTAGGTATCAAAACCGACCGCGATAAAATACAAGTAAATGAGTACTACCAAACTAATGTACCTGGTTATTACGCTATTGGTGACGTAGTGCCTGGTCAAGCATTGGCACACGTAGCATCAGCTGAAGGTATCCTTTGCGTTGAAAAGATAAAAGGATTACACGTAGAGCCTATTAACTACGGCAATATTCCTGGTTGTACATATTGCACTCCAGAAATCGCTTCAGTAGGTCTTACCGAAAAACAAGCTAAAGAAAAAGGTTATGAGATAAAAGTTGGTAAATTCCCATTCACAGCATCTGGTAAAGCAAACGCAGCAGGTACTACTGAAGGATTTATCAAAGTTATCTTCGATGCTAAATATGGCGAATGGTTAGGTTGCCATATGATTGGAGCAGGTGTAACTGATATGATTGCTGAAGCGGTAGTAGCTCGCAAACTCGAAACTACTGGTCACGAAATTATCAAAGCAGTACACCCTCACCCAACAATGAGTGAAGGTGTTAAAGAAGCGGTAGCAGCTGCTTATGGCGAAGCTATTGATATTTAATTTATTGTTATCAAATAAAAAACTCCAAGTAGAGAACATTCTCTACTTGGAGTTTTTTATTTTATATCCTATAAAGCTTTTATTGATTAGAAAACAGTTGTATAGCTTCTTCTAATACGTCATATACTCTATCTAACTGCTCATCAGTGATAATATAAGGAGGTAATATATAAATAATATTACCAACAGGACGCAAAATAACCCCTTTAGAAATAAAGAAATTATAAAGTCTGTCGCGGAAAGAACCGTAATAATCAGTATTTTGGGTAGTTTTAAGGTCGAATGCTAAGATAACACCTAAGGTACGTGCATTAGCCACTGAAGTATACTGACTAATACGTGCTACAAATGCCTGATGACGTTTAGCGATACGCTTTAGGTTTTGCTGCATTTCTTCACTTTCTAAAATACGAATAGCTTCTAAAGCAATAGCGCAACCAGTAGGGTTAGCCGTAAAGGTATGCCCGTGGAAAAGAGCTTTATTTACATCATTACTGTAAAAACCGTCAAATATACGTTGAGTTGCAGTCGTTACCGCTAAGGGGATAGTACCACCTGTTAGAGCTTTAGAAAGACACATAATGTCGGGTTTGTGGTTAAGATAATCACAGGCAAAAGTACGCCCTGTGCGTCCGAATCCTGTCATCACCTCATCAGCAATAGTAATTACCCCATTGGCTTGTGCTATGCTTAGTAGTTCGTCTAAATCTTCAGGCGAATAGATTTGCATACCCGAAGCTCCTTGCACTAAGGCTTCAAATATAAAAGCAGCTGGCTGATGTTCAGCAATAGCTTTTCTGAGGGCTTCAGCAGAGGCCTTGCTACCTTTTTGTGGTAGGGGTATACGCACTACTTTCAGTAGGTGCTCTTGAAAAGCTTCGGTAAAGAAAGAAATACCTGAAGCTGCCATTGCGCCAAAAGTATCACCGTGAAAAGCTCCTTCAAAAGCAATAACTGTAAAGCGTTTTTCACCTTTGTTGAAAAAGTATTGCAATGCCATTTTGATAGCAATTTCTACAGCAGTAGATCCATTATCAGAAAAGAAGACTTTCTGCTGGTTCTTAGGCAGTATACTAATCAGTTTTTCAGCTAATTCTACGGCAGGTTTATGAGTAAAACCTCCAAAGAGTACGTGTTCTAACTGGGTAAGCTGTTTATAGGCAGCCTGAGCCAAACGTTCGTTGCTATGCCCGTAAGGGTTTACCCACCAACTGGCTATTGCATCAATGTATTCTTTGCCATCTTCGCCCCATAGTAGGGCATCTTTACCTTTTACGATTCCGAGTGGCTTGGCAGCTGTTTGATGCTGAGTGTAAGGGTGCCACAAGTGTAGTTCGTCACGTTGTTGTAAATTCATTTCTTCGATTGTATAATTGTTTTGGTTATTATATCCTTCTCCATATTCCACCCGCGTGCCGGACTGTATTCGCGTCCGTATAAGATGATTTGCACGTGTAGCTTGTTCCATTTTTCCTTAGGGAAGAGGCGTTTAGCGTCCTTTTCAGTTTGCACTACCGAACTTCCGTCTGATAATCCCCAACGGTGCATTAGTCGGTGTATGTGTGTATCAACAGGAAAGGTGGGAATACCAAAAGCCTGAGAGAGTACCACACTGGCAGTCTTATGACCTACTGAAGGGAGTGCTTCTAAGGCTTCGAAAGTACGCGGTACCTCGCCATTATACTTGTCAATGAGTATTTGCGAAAGTCCGTGTATTCCTTTAGATTTCATAGGCGCGAGTCCCAAAGGTTTGATGATTTCTCTGATTTCTTCTACCGAAAGCAGCACCATATCGTATGGGTTGTCAGCCTTTGCAAAAAGTATTGGGGTGATTTGGTTTACCCGTGCATCAGTAGTCTGAGCTGAAAGCAATACCGCAATAAGAAGTGTGTAAGGGTCTTTGTGCTGTAGCGGTATAGTAATTTCTGGATAAAGATTTTCGAGTGTATCAATGATAAAGTTTACCTTTTCTTTCTTTTTCACTTTATTAATGTATTTGAGTGATGAAAAACTAGTTTAGCAAGAACCATAATCCTATGCCAATTACTAATAATACAATGAGGAGACTCCCTATTGAGAATTTCATTTTGAATTTCAGTTCATATTCAGTGCTGAAAAAATCTTTAATTTTCTGTATCATAATTTTGTCTATTTTTGTTAATTATGCCACAAAGGTACAGTCTTTTTTTATTTTAGCAAAGTATTAACGTAAAAAAGACGGTTCAGTAGCTGCTGAACCGTCTTTTTTACAGTGTGTTTTTTGTGTTGAAATTATTCTACTATTTTCACGGGTGTACCATTGTCAATGTTTATCTGTCCACTAACTATTACTTTTTCTCCTGCAGTTAATCCACTGATAATCTCTACTTTATCACCAAAATTTCTGCCGCTTTTCACGGTGATTTCTTGTGCTTGTAGTATATCCTCACCTTGGGCATTTTTGCCGTTGATAATCTTGAATATTTTATTTTGGCTCACACTACCTACGAAAGCTGAATGGGGTACTACCAAGGCAGTAGAAGATTGAGCGTCAGACCCTAATTGAGCTGTAGCATACATACCTGCTTTTAGTTTTCTGTCTTTGTTGGCTACTAATATTTCCACAGGGAATTTCATAGCACTGTCAGCTTTTGGCGCTATAAAAATGATTTTACCTTCTATCTCATTAGTCATAGCACTAGGTTTGATTTTGATAGTCTGTCCTAATGTTAACTTGCTCACTTGATTTTCATCAACAGTGATTTTCAACTTTAGATTGTCAATATTCACAACGTTAAATAGGGGAGTACCCGCTCCTACCATAGCTCCTTCTTCTACTTTTTTGCTGCTTACTATACCGCTTATCTTGCTGCGTACAGAGGTATCGCCCGATACGATAGCAGCTGAATTGTAGTTAGCTTCTGCATTTTTAACTTGCAAACGTACTTGTTCTAACTGTTGAGCGGTCACACCACCAGTTTTAAAAGCACTTTCAAAGCGTTTTAAGTCACTTTTAGCAGTTTCGAGAGCTGCTTTAGCATTTTCTAATTGTACATTGGTTCTGTCTGCTTTAGTTTGAGCTAAAACTTGTCCAGCGTTTACAAAATCACCTTCTTTTACAAAGATTTTGATAATTTGTCCGCCTACTTCAGACGATACATCTAGGTCTTGTTCAGCTACAAAAGTACCATTAGCAGAAAATAAATCTGATACATTCTCTTCAGCTACTTGCGCAGCACGTACAGCTACTTGTGCTTCTTTTTGGGCAACAATAGCTACTTCTTCAGCATTTTTCTGTTTGTTAGAATACAGTTTGAATGCCATAAAGCCTATTAAGGCAAGAATAATAATTGTGGTAATTACTTTTTTCATTTGTCAGTAAAACTTAATTTGTACTATAAAATCGGGTGCAAAGGTAATATAAAAAAACTTAATAAACAAAAAAAGTTTCCTAAACTTCACAAGAAATGTACAGATACCCTGTCATAATAGTCCATTCCGAAGAGAGAAGAAGCTCCTCCTACAGAGCGTCTGTCGCTTTTGTAGATACTGAATTGCAGGTAGTTGAGATCATTAAAAAGTAGCATCCCTTCGCCATCAGGAGTAGCTCGCGATTCTGGAGGGCAATTGAAATTGATGATGTCACTATATTGATTGTAAATTTTGCGGAAAGAGAACATCTTAAAAATCACTTCAAACTTGCGATTTTGTTGTATGCGTTCAAAGAGCGAACGCGATATATTGCTTACAGCATTGCCGTAATGGTCTATATAAATAATTACCCCATAGATAAAAGCCCCATCGGAACTAACTTCTGGATTAAAATGAGTAGCTCTTAGGTATTTATCAGTAGGAACACCTATTTGCTCAGGAGAAAGACCTTTGTAGACTTTTTCAACTACTGATGGAAATACATTTAGGGTAGGGAAGAGGGTAATAGGTATATCAGTAGCCACTTCAAATAGCTGTATAGGCTCATTTTCTTCAGCTAACAGGTTAAAAATACCATTGTCAGCCCCAATGAAATAATGACCGTTTAGCAGCATTAGTAAGTGTCTTTTTTCAGGATTGCGCTCGGCATCAACTCCTATAATGTGTATGCTACCCTTAGGGAAGTGTTTATAAGCGTTCTTGAGGATATAAGCAGTCTGAAAAATATCAAACGGAGAAACTAAGTGTGAAATATCTACAATATGAGCATCAGGGCATTTGGTGTAAATAGCCCCTTTTACTGCCCCTACTGAATAGTCACGCAGCCCAAAATCGGTAGTGAGAGTGATGATTTTCATACTTATTTGAATAACAGTGCAAAAGTATAATTAAAAGTTGAATCTTACAACTTAAAAGAGAGGTTTTTAGCAGATTGTTAAAAACTTTGTTGATAACTTATGTTTTGTTTATGTTTTGTAATTCGGATTTAAAGCTGTTACTTTGCACCCCGAAAAAGGAAAATTATGAACGAACAAAAAGATATATGGTGGCTAAATGAAGAGTCAGAACAAATACTCAACAGAGGCTATTTGTTAAAAGGGGAAAGCGTAGAGGGGGCGATAGATCGTATCACTCACGCTGCGGCTCGCCGTTTGTACAAGCCTGAGCTACAGCCTGCTTTCAAAGAAATGATTACCAAAGGGTGGATTAGCTTTTCATCACCTATTTGGGCTAATATGGGTACTGAGCGTGGCTTACCTATTTCTTGCTTCAATGTACACGTACCTGATAGTATAGAGGGTATTACACATAAATTGGGCGAGGTGATTATGCAAACCAAAATAGGCGGAGGTACTTCTGGCTATTTTGGTGAGTTGCGTAGCAGAGGTTCAGCGGTAACCGATAACGGGAAGTCGAGTGGTGCAGTAAGCTTTATGAAGCTCTTCGACTCTGCTATGGACGTAGTGTCACAAGGCGGCGTAAGACGAGGTGCTTTTGCAGCTTACTTAGACATTGACCATCCTGATGCAGAAGAGTTTCTACAGATAAAAGATGTAGAATTTCCTATCCAAAACCTCTTTTTTGGTATTTGTGTACCAGACTATTGGATGCAAGAAATGATAGATGGAGATATGGAAAAACGTCGCCTTTGGGCACGTGTGCTTGAGTCACGTCAACAGAAAGGTTTGCCTTATATTATGTTTACCGATAATGCAAACCGCAATCGTCCACAAGTATATAAAGATAAAGATATGCTCATTCGCTCAAGCAACTTGTGCAGTGAGATTATGTTACCTTCTAGTGAAGAAGAATCGTTTATTTGCTGTTTGTCGTCTATGAACTTAGAGCTTTTTGATGAGTGGAAAGATACTAAGGCAGTTAAATTAGCAGTCTTCTTTTTAGATGCTGTGTTATCAGAGTTTATTGAGAAGACTAAAGGCAATTATTATCTGCAAGCAGCCCGCAAGTTTGCAATGCGCCACAGAGCATTGGGCTTAGGTGTATTAGGCTATCATTCGTACTTACAGCGTAATATGATACCTTTTGAAAGCTTCGAAGCTACTCAGTTTAATGCACGCACTTTTAGGCACATTCGTGAAGAAGCTGATAAAGCTACTAAAGAATTAGCCCATATTTACGGAGAGCCTGAGTTGTTAAAAGGTTATGGAAGAAGAAATACTACTACTATGGCAATAGCTCCTACTACCTCAAGCTCGGCTATATTAGGGCAAGTATCACCAGGTATAGAGCCTTATTCAAGTAATTATTATAAGGTGGGCTTATCAAAAGGAAACTTTATGCGTAAAAACAAATATCTAACACAATTGTTAGAAGAAAAAGGGCTTAATAATGAAGATGTATGGCGTTCTATACGCTTAAATAATGGTTCTGTACAGCATTTGCAAGAGCTTACTCAGCTAGAAAAGAACGTATTTAAGACTTTTAAAGAGATTTCTCCTATGGAGATTGTCTCGCAAGCAGCACAGCGCCAAGCCTACATAGATCAAGGGCAGAGTTTAAACCTCAATATTCCTTCTGTAATGCCTATTAAAGATGTAAATAAAGTAATGATTGAAGCGTGGAAATTAGGAGTTAAGTCACTTTACTATCAACGTAGTCAGTCAGTAGCAAAAGAAATGATAATGAATTTTGTAAACTGTAGTAGTTGCGAGGCCTAACTAAAAGAAAATAAAATAGGCTGCCTGAAAAATTCTTCAGGCAGCCTATTTTTTTGGTTATAAATTATATTACTGAATCTGATAGCTTTCTCCTTTTAAGGTATCAAAGCTAACTACTTTAGCTTTTTTAGAGGCTTTTATGAGCATTGTATTATGGTGATAAATACTTTTACCTGCAGGTAGTAATAAGTAGCATTTTCCGCCTACTAATGATGTGATTGTAGCTTCTTGCAACTGGTGTTGTTGCCAAGAGAAAGATACTTCAAAATTATTGCGAGCTTTCATTCCTTTCATAACGCCATTTTCCCAATCGGGGTGGGAAGGGAGTGCTGGTAGAAAACGAATTACATTTTGCTTCCCGTGACTTTGTAAGAGCATTTCAGCTATACCTGCCGCTCCTCCGAAATTACCATCTATTTGAAAAGGAGGGTGTGCACAGAATAGGTTAGCATAAGAACCTCCTACTTGTCCAGTAGTTATTTCTGAACTTACGGGGCGGAGTAGTTGACGCAATAATATTAACGCGTGATCTCCATCCTGTAGTCGTGCCCAAAAGTTTATCTTCCAAGCTCTTGACCATCCGGTACCACCATCTCCACGCATTTGTAGTGTTTTCTCAGCAGCTTTGGCTAATTTAGGAGTATCCCAAGGGGTTATTTCATCATAAGGATATAGCCCATATAGATGAGATACATGTCGATGATGAGGGTCAGCATCCTCCCAATCGTCTAACCATTCATTTAGGTCTCCTTTTTTTCCAATACGATTAGGAGCTGTATGTTTGATAATATCTGTCCATTGGCTGAACTTGTCACCATCTACCCCCAATATAGTAGCGGCTTGCATAGTATTACTAAAAAGCTCTCGTACTATCTGCATATCCATAGTAGGCGCTACACAAGTATTTCCAACCTGTTTTTTATTGTCTTTTGAAGGTAGTAAATAAGCATTTTCGGGTGAGTTAGAAGGAGCTGTAATCCAATACCCCTTTTTAGGCTCTTTGATAAGTAAACTTTCAAAAAAGTCAGTAGCTTGTTTTAGTACAGAGTAATATTCTTTAAGGAAGTCTATATCGTGTGTAAATAGGTAGTGTTGCCAAATATGTTCGCATAGCCAAGCGCCTCCTGTAAGAGTAGAGCCCCATACAGCTGACTCACCAGGTGAGGTATAAAACCAAGGGTTGCTAATTACGTGGGCTACCCACCCTTCAGCATTGTAATATGCTTTAGCTGTTTTATGTCCGTTGGGAACTAAATTTTTTGTAAAACGATTTAGAGGCTCTGTTAGTTCTGATAGGTTAGTAGCTTCTGCTAGCCAATAATTCATCTGAATATTAATATTCAAATGATAATCTCCATTCCAAGGAGTTTGATATTCTTCAGCCCATAAACCTTGTAAGTTAGCAGGCAAAAGACCTTCACGCGATGAGGAAATAAGCAAATACCTACCAAAATTGTAGTATAATATAGGTAATAAAGCATCTTTGTCACCTCTGTAGAAGTCCTCTAAACGTTCATAAGTACTTAGTTGTGAGGTATTACTATTTGCGTTGCCATACCAGCGATTTTTATTGAATAAACCTTGGTAAATAGTTTTGCTTTCAGCAAGAGCTGTCTCAAAAGAAGAGGTACAACGCTGTAGATAGCTCTCAGCCTTTTCATTAACAGATACATTACTAAGCCCTCCATTTTTATATTGGTAGTTTGTAGCCATACTTATCTTGAGTATAAGCTCTTTAGCAGCTTGTATCTCTATAGCTTTTTCTTTGCTTTCAGCTTTGCCATCAGTTTGTACATCTATAGCAGAGGCGAAGTGCATTCCTTCCTTTTTATCATCAGGTAGTACCCCTGTAAGAGTAATATGGTTATTTTGATAGCTTATAGTAGCATTTTCTTTTCTGAAGAGCGAAATATTCAAATCAAAGGGTTTAGTTCCTGTTATTTTTATCCATAAGAGATCATTCTTAAAGTCAGCAAAGGCTACTTGCTCAATAGAGTTATCACCTCTTGTATAAGTAGTAACAGCTGTAGCTTCATCAAGGCGAAGTACTCGCTTGTAATCTTTCACAGGTGTTTGATTTTTCCAATCTAAGAGCAAATCAGCAAATACCTGATAGCACCCATAACTACAGTTAGCACCTTGACCGTGACATGAACCTTTACCTCGTGCGATAAAATGTTTCTGTAGTAGGGCTTGTGCCTCTAAGTTTTTACCTTCTAAAAGTAATTGTTGAATTTCTTTCAGATAAGTATGAGCTTCAGGGTCATCAGCCTCCTGATATCCACCAGACCATAACGAAATCTCGTTTAGTACAATGCGGTCGGTATCTGTTTTCCCGAAGAGCATAGCTCCTAATCTACCATTACCGATTGGTAAACTCTCTGTGAAATGCTTAGCAGGTTTTTTAAACACTACTGAAACGTCCTGTGGTTGTGCCCAAAGAAAAACTCCCCAGCACAATAGTACTGTTAATAATTTGGTTTTCATAAATATTGGTAATATATTATTTTGTTATTTTAGCACTAAATCAGTACTTCCTACTTCGTTTAATTTGTCGTCGTATACAGTTATTTTATAAGTACCTTTTTCAAATTCTTTTGAAGTTTTGGCTATAAAATCACATACATCTACACTCTTACTGTCGTAGATAAAATGGGTAGAAGTACTGTAGTTTACTGTGTTATCACCTTCTGAAGCACTGTCGTTAGCACCTAAAGTGATACCAGAGGGAGAACTTACTTTTATATAGAAGTTTTTACCTCCTGTTTTAGCTATTTTGTTAGCCCCTACAGTAAAACATACTCTTATTTTTTCAGCAGCACGTCCTCTGTCTGTTATTTTGTTTTTACTACCTTTTACCGCTTCAGCTGTCAGTTTTCCTATCTGTAGCGCAGCCCCTACTTCTACTACTTTTTTCAGCTTGTTAGCTTGTTGTGAGAGCGAGTCTACTTTAGCTGAAGTGCTGGTCAGTTTTACAGAAACACTGTCTAAATCTTTTCTGATAGCTTTGTTGATACGAGTCAGCGAGTCATTTTTTCTAAGCAGATAATCTCGTTCTTTAGCGAGGGCAAAGGCTTGGTTTTTAAAGCGAGCTAAAGCCGAAATATTAACCTTCATATTTTGCAGCGAGTCGATGTATTTGGTTATTTTCTCACGTGCTTTTAGTAGGTCTTCACTTATGTTTTTATTAGTAGCAACAGCCTTGTCATAGCTTTTTTTCAGCATATCAAGGTCGCTCATTACCTGTTTTTTCTGTATATTCAATTCGTTTTCAGTAGCTAGTCTATCTTTGTTTAGCAGGTAAGTGTAATACCCTAAGCCTCCAGTGGCCAAAGCCAATATAGCTATGATAATTTTAGACAAGATACCTCCTCCTTTAGGGGGTTCTTCATTGTCGTAACTATTATAACTAGGCAGTGATTGTGCGTTTTTTTCTAAATCATTTATAGGTTCTGAAAAGATAGATTTATTATATTCGTTACTCATAGTTTCTACTCTATTTAACCTCGCAAAAGTACAAAACAAAATATATTAAATGCAAATTTTTTACCGTTTTTTTATATTCTTTGAAAAAGATGTAGTAATTTTGCCTCGTTTTTTATATCAATAAAGTTTATGTTAATACGTTATTTTGCAATTATTTTTGGCTGTTTGGGTTTGGGCGAACTTATAGTAGCTCTTACCCACATCCCTTTCCCTTCCAGTATAATAGGGATGCTTTTTCTCACACTTTTTTTACATTTCGGCTGGATTAAACTTCAATCTATTAAAGCCCTTTCCGATTTGCTTATTTCCAATTTAGGACTGTTTTTTGTGCCGCCCAGCATCGGTATTATGGCTTATTTTAAACAGATAGGCGAAAACTTCTTAGCCATCTTTATATCTATTATTATCAGTACTATAGTAGTGATTATAGTTACAGGTCACGTTTATCAATTCCTACGTAAAAAATTAAAATAATGAAGTCTTTAGCAGAAAATCAAGTATTACTTTTATCCATAACTTTTATTCTTTATTATGGGGTATTGCTCTTACAGAAAAAATACAATTCTGTATTTCTAAATCCTGTGCTCATCACAGTTTTAGTGCTTATTTCTTATCTTATTGTTTTTGATATTTCGCCTGAAAAATACGAAGAGGCCGGTCAGTATATCGATTTCTGGTTGAAACCATCTATAGTAGCTTTAGGTGTTCCGTTGTATTTGCAAATCTCAAAGATAAAGAAACAACTTATTCCATTGGTAGTTTCTCAGTTTGCAGGTAGTTTGGTAGGAGTAATTACGGTATGTTTAGTAGCTAAGTGGTTAGGTCTTTCTAATGATATTGCTATTTCATTAGCTCCTAAGTCGGTTACTACACCTATTGCCTTAGAGGTAACCCGTATGCTGGGAGGCATTTCGCCTATTACCGTAATGGCAGTAATGACCACAGGCTTTCTTGGGAATATTTTCGGTATTACTTTCCTCAATTGGTTTCGCATCAAAAGTCCTATGGCTAAGGGTATTTCTTTAGGAACAGCTTCTCACGCCTTAGGTATTATGGCGGCTTTTAATCTTAGCGAAAAATATGCGGTATACGCAAGTCTCGGAATGATTTTCAACGGTATTTTTACCGCCATATTAGCTCCTACTGCTGTACACTTACTTTTTTCATAAATATAATTTAAATGTAAAAAAAGGCTGCCAAATACTAATATTTTGGCAGCCTTTTTTATAATTCAAAATTCTAAATTATTTCGGAGGATATTGTTCTAATATTTTATTGACAAAGTTAC